>JAAUYH010029708.1_pt1 | contig 32556 bp, 27 predicted proteins | sample 7278061 | NCBI WGS metagenome assembly JAAUYH01 (sample SAMN14350203, study PRJNA611818) | marine sediment metagenome | isolation source: surface marine sediment (0.6m) | place: French Polynesia: Moorea | collected 2018-08 | reverse complement strand
GAGCCGATACTTGGTAGTTAAAACCAGATGAGCCTTGAGATCTGATACCGACCGCCCCCGTGAAATAAAATCTTTTTTCATAAAGTAATGTACGTGGTATAATCAGTGTAGCATTTTACAAGACTCCGAGTGTGAAATATACTTATCAGTACAGACTATTACCAACTAAAGCCCAGAAGCTAGAACTTAGTTACTGGGTTAGAGTTTGTCGATATTGGTATAATTTGCAACTCGGAGAAAGATTTAATTGGTGGGAGCAAAATCGCAGCTACACCGATCGCTGTCCTTTAATCTGCCATTTGCCTGAATTAAAGGATCGTCCCAACTACTACAATCAGAAAAAACAACTACCAGTCCTGAAGCAAGATTTTGTAACAGTGGGCTGGTCTTTTGAACAGCTAGATTTTAGTCGCATACCGTCCCAGACTTTACAGTCCGTATCAAAACGAGTAGATAAGGCAATGAGCCGTTTTGTCACCGGAGATAAAAATAACAAAAAAAGCGGTAAACCTCGGTTTAAAAACACTGCTCGTTTCCGCTCTTTGGTCATAGAAGGGCAAGGAATTAACCTGCATAGTTGTTCGGTTGCTGGTAAATACCTCTATTTAAAGTTACCTAAAATTGGTTTGATGAAGGTTCGCACTCATCGTCATTTACCCAATGGTGCTTCTCAAACAGGTACAGATAATAAAGAAAGCAGATGGCTGGTATGTAAACTTACGATTGCTAGATGAAACTGTTCCCAGTTTAAAACCAGAAGTTGTCCCAACCTGGTCTAATTCTCTGGGAATGGATGCAGTATTGCACGAAAACGATTATTTAGCTACCTCAGAGGGATTTAAACTACCTGCACTTAAATCAAAGCGGAATTCCCAACAGAAATTAACAAAAATATCACAGCACAAAAATAGCAAAAAACGAGGAAGTAAAGCGAGAAGAAAGTTAGCCAAAAAAGAGAGTAAATTGCATCAAAAAATTGCTAGGTCTAGACGCAACCATGCTTATAATACTGCCGAGAAGCTCTTAAAAACTGGAGCATTGGTATTCTTTCATGAAAAGCTTAATCTTAAAGGTTTAAGCAAACGAAACAATCCCAAACAAGACGATAATGGCAACTATATTCCTAATGGACAGTCAGCTAAAAGCGGGCTAAATAAATCTTGGAGTGATGCTGCATTTGGTCAATTTTTCTCAATATTACAGTACAAAGCTGAAAAAGCTGGTGCGGTAGTTAAAGAAGTCGATCCAGCATATTCGTCTCAATTACTCTCTTATCGAGATGAATTTGTTTTTACCAATTGCAGTATCAGAGAATATTGGGACGAGCAATTACAGCTCTCAATAGACCGTGACATCAATGCAGGGTTAAATATCAAAAGGCTGGGGCTGGATGTGTTCCCCAGGATAAAACGGCGTAAAGGGAAGGTTGTGGTAATTGAATCTACTACTGATAGTACCTTGAAGCAAGTTCTGCCAGTTCATCAACTTTGGGCTGCTCGGAAGCCCACACTTTCCCGTTAGGGCAGTGTGGGTACATCACGGTCAAGGGATTTAAAAAATGCGGCAAAGAAAATAAACATTTTTCTCTCAACATAGCTGGTGAAATTGTTTGATTTCTTGCCCCTGAAGCGATCGAAACAGATCGCGGAGTGCGGCGGTATTGCGATCGATATCGAATTCAGTTTCGATTAAATTACGAGCAGCACTAGCAAGTTTAACCCGCAGGCTAGAATCGTCAAATAACCTTTCGATCGCGGCTGCTAAGGCTTTAGGGTCGTGTTGAGATACCATTAATCCCGTTTGGCGATCGCGCAATATTTCCGGCACTCCAGTCACGTCAGTAGAAATGCAGGGAGTACCCAGAGCCATTGCTTCTAATAACACCATCGGCAAACCATCGCGATCGCTATCTGAAGCAACTACGTAAGGGCCGGCAAACACTGCCGCAGTTTGAACCCGCTCGATAACTTCAAGTTGGGGACGCGCCCCTAGTAGCTCGACTCGACCTTTTAATTGCGATCGCTCGATTTGTGCTTTTAACTCAGTTTCTAGCGGGCCGGTGCCGATGATTTCGCAGCTAAATTTACAGCCTTTTTCTGCGAGAATGGCACAAGCGGCAATTAAATCGCTAAAACCTTTTTTCTCGATTAATCGACCTACTGAAACGATCCGCATCGGTCGGGTTTCAGGTGCTAGATAAGGGAATCTTGTGAGATCCAAACCGTTATAAATGCGATGTACTTTTTCTGCTGCTAAACTGTATTTTTGTCGCAGATAGTTTAGATTGTAGTCGCTGACCGTAACTACTGCTGCGGCATCTTGGAGTTTGCGACGCAGATCTTCTGATTGAACGGTTTCGTGGAAAATATCTTTTGCATGAGCGGTGAAAGTATAAGGTACTCCGGCAAAATTAGCGGCGAATCTTGTTACTGTTGTTGCCATAGTACCAAAGTGTGCGTGTAAATTAGTGATGCCTTTGCGCTTTACTAACAGAGCCAGGAGCACAGCTTGATAAAGATCGCGAACTTCTGCTCCTTTTGCTGTTTCTAATATCGTGCCAAAATCAGTTAAAACTTGGTTTGCTTCTTGGAGCGTTGCCCACAAAATAGTACCTTTAAGAGCTTTAGCACTTAGAGCTTCTGGCATCCAAGTTTCAGTCGGCAAATACAAGTAATTGACTGGCGATCGCACTTTAGCAATAATATCTTGAAAGTAAGCATCGTTGGGAGGCCGCAAGGCAAAAATCTCCATTTTCAGCCCGGCTGCTTCGTGGGCGAGGATTTCATTGACAATGAAAGTTTCGGAGTAGCGCGGATAGCGTTTCACCACGTAGCCAACCCGCAGGCGATCGATAGGAATCATTTCCTTTTCCTCCCTTAATAAAGCTTTTTATTTTGAGGTTGATAGATCGATTAGATTGGAGATGAAGCGATCGAAAGCTGTGAGTTCGAGGGAACGTAGCGTTGTTTTCTCTGAGTCCGAGGCGATATTAAAGGATCGATTGCTTTGAGATCTTGCTTTAATTCATCTAGTTCAATTTCTGCTGGGTTAACAATTTCTAAACCAATACCCAGCCTTTTTAGTAGCAGTTCGATGTAGCCAGAGCCAAACCAATCCAACTTACCTTTACTTTCGACGATTAAAGTAGAATAATTATCGGTTTGTAATAGGTCGCTCAGTTGTTGACGGCGATCGTCTAAACCGCTACCGATTTCTTTAACTATTTTGACCAAGTTATAGCCTTTAGCGGCGGCATATTGTTTTAATTTTTCCGCTTGAGACTCTAATTGTTGTTTTTGGGTTGGTGATGAAACCCTAGCGTAGATGGCTGCCGATAATGGTGATTTAGCAACAGGGTGCAAATCTAAGGAACATTGAGGATATTTAGACATTGCTAAATCTAAGATAGCTGTCACGATCGCATCCCAACTATGGTTTTGCTCGATCGATTTCCTGGCAGCTTTTCCCAAACTATTCCTGAGTCGCTCGGATGTTAGCAGTCGCTTGAGAGCTTTTGCTAAAGCGATCGCATCTCCAGGTTGACAAAGTAAGCCGTTTTCTTCGTTTTTAATTAAAGTCTTCAGTTGTCCGATATCGCTAGCCACGATCGGCAATCTCGCAGCCATATATTCATAGACTTTGAGGGGTGAAAAATAAAAGTCTCTAAGGTCTGGATAGGGAGCAACAGCCACATCCATCGAAGCTAAAAGTCCGGGTACTTCTTCATGAGGAACTTTACCAGTCAATCGAACTGCCGACAACAATCCCCTTCTTGATAAATCGGTTTTGAGCCTTTCTCTTTCTGCTCCATCTCCGATAATTAGCAATCGCAGCGACGGATAAAGGTCGTAAAGGCGATCGAAGGCTTCAACTAAAGTAGGCAATCCGTGCCAAGGGGCGAGAGTACCGACAAACCCGATTGTAAATGTTTCCGGTTTCGCGGGTATAGCGGGCTTCAAATCGAGGGGAAAACGTTCTAAATTGACACCATTTGGAATTGCTTCTACTTTACCTTGGCATTCTGGGTAAGCATATAAATAAGTCTTCATTTCTTCAGAGACAGAAACGATCGCCCTAGCTGCTTTAAAAACTCTTCGAGCTATTTTTTCTGCTAAGTCTCGATTTACCAAAACCCTATATTTTGCCTGTTCTTCAATTAAAGGAGCGTTTACCTCTAAAATTCCAGGAATGCCGAGCGATCGGGCGTATTCCATAGCGGTAAAACTCCACAGGGAATAACGTTCGTAAATTAAGTCAAACGGCCCGTATTTTTCGAGAGCGATACGCAAGTCGAGGTTGGCTGAGAAAGAAGCGTTTTCTCGTTCTGCTGGTTCGCCTTTGGGAATTTTAGGTAGTTGATGGACGATAACTTTTTCTAGATCTGGAGGTGGAAGTCCTCCTAATTTTGTGGCAAACAATTCTACTTGCCAGCCTTTTTTTTGTAAGGAGCGAATTACTGCTCTAACATGGATCGAACAGCCTTTTTCTCCAAAAACGGGAATGCCACGATCGGCACAAATGTAAGCAACGCGCATCATTGGATTTTTCCTTAAGTAGTTGTTTGAATTAAATTATTAATAAGTTGTTTTCTCTGTTCTTGAGAAGAAAATCTTATTAAATAAAATAGGGTTTTACCCTACTTTTAATCTAAAAAAAATTATCTTTATAATCATGAATGCAGAGTAAGATTTTTTTAAGAGAACTCTCAGATAGTCAGACTTTTTTAAGAGGATTCTTAGGATCGCCGCATTTCGTAAATATAGCAGTGCCGATCGCCTCGATATTTTAATTTTTATCTAGTCTGAAGTAGCAAATCTTGAGTTTTAAAATCGATCCTAATCTTAAAAAGTAGTGCTATAGTTTCATGAAAAATATAAAAAAAATATAGAGAGCGAAAGACTAAATATAGACGCAATTATTTTTTTTCCTATCTATTAAATTCTCCTCAAAATCCATCTAAATTTAGTCAGAGTAAATTATTCTCCATAACTACTAAACGGCAAAGATTTCCAAAATTTATTTAGTAAGATATTTCCAGCTTTTTCGACTATTATTTTAAACCCTTCACAGGCAGAAACTGTCAATAATAAGTCTTCAACTAGAGGGGAAACAGTTAAGCTAGCAAAAGGCAAAACCAGCAATAATAACTCATCACCGAATAGAAGAGAGATAAGTAACAATTTTGGTAAATAGCGATCCGATTTTTTGAAAAATGAAATTAAGCGAGGCATATCTCCTCCTTCATCGAACGATGAAATTCTTTTGAAAATTGAGTTGCAAGGAGAAAAATAACCAAGATGAGTCCCTCGATGTTTCTAATTTTATACCGAATGCTTGACTGCTTATCTAAGTAGAAAAGTCGGATTAACAAAACATTTTAATCTATTTGAGTATTTAAGATTTATAGCAGTCGAAGTAAAGGTTATGATAATTTTCTTTGTGCCTTACTACCTACTAACTATTCTCTGCTTTTACAATTAGTGTCCTAATCTCTAGTTCAGTTGCCATAACTCCTTTTTTACCTATTTTTTAGCTCTCAATTATTTCTGATCGTTCGAGATGAATGAAACTTGAGAACAAATAGTTAATCATTTACTCTACCTTAGATCTAACAAAAAATCATTTGAGGAATCATTAATGTCTCATAAGATTTTTCTGCTAAAATTCTCATATATTAGAAAATTCTCATATTCTCAGAGAGTTTTGTTTTTGTAAAATAAACTTTTTTTAGTGCTAAAATTCAAACCACGGTTCTTATTTCGAGACACTATTTGAAAGCCAAGTAAAAATCCTCTCGAATCTGTTTTTCAAAGTTTCGCTCGAGCGGAATTAGGATAGTAAAAGTAGATCCCGATCCTGGTTGACTAATTAGTTTTATCTCGCCACCGTGCGCTTCGGCAATCTTTTTAACGATCGCCAATCCCAAACCAAAACCTTGCGATCGAGAACCAGAGCGACCGCGATAAAACCGCTCGAAGATCCTTTTCTGCTCTGCTAGAGGGATGCCTGTCCCAGTATCCCGCACCCAGAAACAAGCATTGCTTTCTCTAAGACAAGAACCAATAGTCACGATTTGACCTTCTTTTGTATGCTGAACGGCATTTTCAGCCAGATTGAGAAAAGCCTCAGTCAAACGTTGGGGATCGGCGAGCAAGTGCCCCGAACCTTTAGCCTCTAACTGCCAATCTCGATCGCCGAGACTCTGCACTTTAGCATAAAGTCGATCGGTAAAATTGCTGACATCTACGATTTCCAGGTTTAAAAAATCCGGTCTTTCTGCCTTGGCTAATAAAAGCAGATCTTCAATTAAGCGAGTCATGCGGTTTAACTCGTCTTTAACTATTGCTAGTGCTTCTTGTTGTTCTTGAGGGTCGCTGCTGGGTTCTTCGAGATAACAGCGCACGATCGTCAGAGGGGTGCGGAGTTCGTGACCTGCATCGTTGAGGAAATCTTGTTGACTGTTAAAAGCAGCTTGCAAACGGGCTAGCATTTGGTTGAAAGTCAGGGTAAGTTCGGCAACTTCGTCTTTTCCTTGCACCGGAATTCTTTGGTTGAGATCCGAGTAGTTAATCGATCGCGCGGCTTCGGTTAACAAACGCAACCGACTTAGTATCTGTGAAGATCCCAGCCAAGTTAGGGAAGAGGTTAAGGCGATAATTGCCATAATTGCCTCAACAACTCCGACGATTAAAACAGCCTGATTTATTTCCTCGTACTCCTGGCCGGGTAAACTAACCACCACAAACAAGCCGCGAGTTTCTCCCTCGATCTTGACTGGTTCTACTAAATAGTGAAGAATGCCGTTCTTAGTTTCTATATTCCCCGTTAAAAACTCATTTAGTTTAGCCCAAGTTGTCATCAGTTCTGAATTTGGATCTAAAGATTCTGGAAGAGCGATATGACTGGATTTATAAAATTGGCCATTTTTAAAGCTCAATAAAAATTCATATTCGAGGGGAACGTTACGGGTTAAAAATACATCGAAAATAGCTCCGACATCATCACCAAAAGGTCGCCCGGTATAGGGATTTATCCCTTGAGCCAAACGCCGAAATTCCTCTACTTCTTGAATTAAAGATTCATCAATACGTTGTTCTAAACGAACGATCAGTAAGCGATGAATTGCTATCAAAGATATTACTGTCGAAAATAATATTAATACAAAATAAGATAATAGTATTTTTGCTTTAGCTGTAACTAAAAATTTACGTATTTTTCGCCAATACTTTTTCATTAACTTGCCCCCTTTTAACACTTTAATCTTTAGTTTCAGCCCTTTCTTTATTTGGCAAACATTTAAAAAACGATTGTTTTCTAGAGATTTGCGAACCAAGCCGCATCTAGGGAGCATTAAGCTTGAGAAAACTAATTAAATCAGGTTTAATTAAAAATTAATTTTTGCTCGAGTTTTATTTATCCCGTTCTGAGACGATATCCTACACCTCTAACAGTTTCGATCGCGTCGCGACCGAGCTTTTTACGTAAATATCCGACATAGACATCTACAATATTAGAGTCGCAGTCATAATTGTAGCCCCAGACATAATTAAGCAATTCTTCTCGCGATAAGACTCGATCGGGGTGGCGCATAAAATTTTCTAAGAGGATAAATTCTTGGTTGGAAAGATGAATGTTGCGATCTCCGGTGTTCACCGTGCGAGAATGTAAATCTAGGGTTATTTCACCCACTTTGAGAATTGTTTCCGGCTCGGGTGTTACTGCTTGACGGGAGCGCAAACGCAAGTTTATTCTTGCTAAAAGTTCTTCAAAACTAAAGGGTTTAGTTACGTAGTCGTCCGCTCCACCTTTGAGTCCTGCAACTCGATCTTTTACTTCGGTTCTTGCCGTGAGAATGACGATCGGGATTTTTTCCCCCTGACCTCGCAATTCTTCCATCACTTCGACACCATCTTTACCTGGTAGTCCGAGATCGAGAATTAGCAGGTCAAAATTATGGCTGAGACTCTCGTAAAGAGCTGAGTAACCATCTGCGGCTATTTTTGTGCCAAAGCCCTGTTGTCGCAGTTTTTTTTCGAGGAAGTTAGCGATCGCGGGTTCGTCTTCAGCGATTAAAATTCGTGTCATCGACTTCACCCCGGCAAGTAAAAGCTAAATATATAGACCCTTTCTAAGATAATTTTACAAAATCATGGCGATTTAGTTTTTAAATGCTTATGCGATCGTAACATTCAGCTATGATTGCAAAATGCTTTCTTTTTCAGCAGATATGGATTGTTTCGATGATTCTCGGGCGATCGCTGCGAACAAGGAACGCATACGAGCGGTATTTTTGTCAATATCGAATTCCGATTCTACTAACTGGCGCGATCGAGTCGCCAATTGCACCCGCAAACTAGGATCTTGTAAAATTTCTTCGAGGGCATTTGCTAGAGTTACCGGGTCGTTTTGAGGGATTTTTAACCCAGTGGTGCGATCGCTTATTACTTCAGGCATTCCGGTGACATCAGTCCCGACACAGGGCGTACCCAATGCCATCGCTTCTAATAAAACCGTAGGTAAACCGTCTCTATTGCCATCTTTAGCAATTATATAAGGAGCGGCAAAAACAGCAGCTTGTTGAAGCATTTCAAACACTTCATTTTGCGGACGAGGGCCGATTATTTTGACCTGATTTTGCAAACCCAGTCTGACGATACGATCGCACAAAGCAATTTCCAACTCTCCCGTACCGATAATTTGACAGCTAAATTGACAGCCGCGACTGGCAAGAATAGCACAAGCATCAATTAAGTATTTCAATCCTTTTTTCTCAACCAATCTACCGACGGAGATAATTTGTGGCGGTCTGACTTCGGGAGACTTGTAAGCTAAATTATCCAAGTTCAAGCCATTATAAATCCTGCGGACGCGATCGGCTGCCGCTCCATAATTTTCTCGTAAATAGTTAAGATTGTAATCGCTGACTGTAATTACTGCCGCAGCATCGTTTAATTTTCGTCTGAGATCTGCTCGCTCGACACTTTCGTGAAAGATATCTTTAGCATGAGCGGTAAAAGTATAAGGAACTCCGGCAAAATGGGCTGCTAAACGGGCGACACTGGTGGCTACACTGCCAAAATGGGCGTGCAGGTGAGTAATACCTTTAAGAATCACTTCGCGGGCGATCCAAGCTGCTTGATAAACATTGCTGGCTGACTCGTCTCGGGCGTATTCTAGACTATGCCAAAAATTTGGTATCGTTTTGCTAGCTTCTACCAATTCCGCCCAAAAATAGCTAGCTGCTGTCGGTGCAAGAGTTTTGAGAGACTCGCTTTGTCTGCCTACCCCGGGCAAATGGACGTAATTAACTCTTGCTCTGACCTGGGAAATGATATTTTGAAAATGGGTGTCGCAGGGCGGTCTGAGGGCAAAAATTTCGATTTCTAAGCCTGCCGCTTCGTGAGCTAAAATCTCATTGACAATGAAAGTTTCAGAATATCGCGGATATCGCTTCACCACGTAGCCAACCCGCATCGGTTTGAGAGGTAGCATTCTAGGTAACTCCTATTCAATTAGGTGATTTTTGGAAAAAACAGATCTCGCCTTTAAAAACTTGAAACTAATTCTGGGTAAGTGGAGCGATCTATTGGTATTTTCTTTTCCGTAAAAAGCTTAACTCGATTTTTCAGCCGCTCTTTTCTAACAGTTTGACTATCACTATTTAGTAACTCGTAAATCTGGTAAGCAATTTTAGGCAGTGCATCTAGATCTACAATATCCTCTATATTGGATAGGCGATCGCAGCGAGTATCATTCAATTGTTCCATCACAGCTTGGATCAGATTTTCGGGACGGAGGCGATCGGGATGAATTGATTTAAATAAATTCATATGTGCCATCCTTTCTGTTCTGATCCATTGTTCTTGAACTGGACGAAAGCGAGGAACAATTACCGACTTTTTCTTTAGAGAAAGAATTTCACAGGTAGTATTATAGCCTCCCATAGAAACAACTACGTCAGCAGCTTCGATGTAGCTATTCAAATCGTCAGTAAACTCAATAACTTGAATCTGAGGATTATTAGCTGATTTTTGAGATATTTCCTGTTGCTGATGTAAAGGCATCTCTGGCCCGGAAATAATTAAACTTTTGATTTTTAGATCGCAATCAAGCTGTGTCAATCCTAAGAGGTAATTATGAACTAAATTGTAGCCGTCGTCCCCTCCACCAGTAGTTACCAAAACTAATTTTTCATCGGCCTCAATTCCTAATTCTTGCCTGAGAATAGCGGGAGTTTTATTTCCAGACTCTCTCCGAATATAGCCACAAAATTTAACTTTTTGGGCAATACAATTTGGGAATTTATATTCTTTAGTTAAGTCAAAAATCTCTCGCATCCCGACAACTAAAACTCGATCGTAATATTTTTTTATCCCCCCATAAAATTGATTTTTTATCCATTCAGAAATTGTTTTTTCTGGACGATCTAAGATATCTCGTAATAATAAAACCACTTTGGTTTGGGGTGAAAATTGTTGTAAATAATCAAGAGCAGATTTTAATTCACCTTTTAGGCCATAAGGCTTTTTATCAACTAACAATAAATCTGGTTTAAAGCCGATCATAGTGGTTTTGATTAATTCTGCTCTCAACTGGATCGTTTCTTCTACATCGGTTGTTAAAAATTTTGCAGATAATTGCCCTTTGCGATCTCGTCTTATACAAGGAAGTTTAATATAGTCTAATCCTTCTGGTAAACGGAAATTATGGAGTAAAGGAGAACCAGATATCAGCAAAATTGAAGATTTCGGGATTGTTTTTAAGAGATGTTTACAAATCTCTAACATCCTTCTAATATTTCCAAGTCCATAACTGTCATGAGAGTAGATCGTTAATCTCATTGTTAATGACTCCAAATTTTATACATTGATATTGTTTGAATTTTTTAGGTGCAAGTATTGATTTTCATTACAGTATTGAAACCTGACTTTTGACGGCATCTTTCCCTGAGAGGAGAACTCAGAAATCAGGACTCAAAATGAATTATCAATTTAAGAATGAATTATCAACTATAGATTGGGCGAAAAGTTTTAAATTCATCAATCTAACACTAGAATATTAATCTCCTGTCTTTTGTCTCTTGTTTCCTTTTGTCTGCCTTAATCTTAGGACTTAGCAGGAAAAGTAAGTTTTAGGACAGGCTTTACTACTACAAAAATCAGATCTTCGCCGGCGACTTATTAAAAATAAGCGATCTAACAATCTACCTTTAATATAGAAATAATCTATTCTCTAGATCTTGAGAGTGAGGTAAGAATTTATTAAGAAAAATCTTACATTTGGCTCGAGATTTCAAATCAAAGAGGTAAAATTTGATGCGGGTTTGTGTAATTGGTGCGGGATATGTTGGCCTGGTTACAGGTGTTTGTTTGGCACGTATCGGACACGAAGTTATTTGTATAGATAATAACAAAGAGAAAATAAAATTAATCAAATCCGGCCAGTCTCCAATCTACGAACCCGGATTATCAGAATTAATGATAGCTGCGATGGAAAAAGGAAATCTCCAATTTAGTAGCGATATCGCAGCAGGAGTGAGTCACGGAGAAATCTTGTTTATTGCTGTGGGTACTCCCACTTTACCCACCGGAGAAAGCGATACTCGCTATGTAGAAGCAGTTGCAAAGAGTATCGGCACTCATCTCGATAGTAACTATAAAGTAATCGTGAATAAATCAACAGTGCCGATCGGCTCTGGAGATTGGGTAAGAGAGATCGTTTTAGATGGGATAGCCGAGTCCCAAAAATCCCTAGTCTTGTCAGACGACGAGTCTAAAACACCCGCCGCAATTAATGTTAATTTCGATGTAGTTAGCAATCCTGAGTTTCTCAGACAAGGAAACGCAGTCTACGATATTTTTAACCCCGATCGCATCGTACTCGGCAGCAACAGTGAAAAAGCGATCGCAATCATGCAAGAACTGTACGCCCCTCTGGTCGCTCGCATCCACGCTAAAGATAAATCTTTACCTCCAGTCCCTGTAGTAGTCATGGATTTGCATTCAGCAGAAATGATTAAGTATGCTGCTAACGCTTTTCTGGCGACGAAAATCAGTTTTATCAATGAAATTGCCAATATCTGCGATCGCGTCGGTGCTGACGTAACTCAAGTCGCTACAGGGATCGGTTTTGATTCTCGGATCGGCAGCAAGTTTTTACGAGCTGGTCTTGGTTGGGGCGGAGCTTATTTCCCCAAAGACGTATCGGCTTTAATTAATACGGCTGAAGATTATGGCTACGAAGCACAATTAATGAAAGCTTCCGTCAGCGTCAACCAACATCAGCGTTTAATTGTTATCGAAAAACTCCAACACGAATTAAAAATTCTCAACGGTAAAACTGTCGGTTTACTCGGTTTAACTTTTAAACCCAATACTGACGATCTGCGCGACGCTCCTGCTTTAAATTTAATCGCACAACTCAAACATCTCGGGGTTAAAGTTAAAGCTTACGATCCAATAGTATCTCAATCTGGTTTGAGTCACGGTTTGTCAGGAGTCATTATCGAAACTAATCCTGAAATGCTGGCTGATGGCTGCGATGCTTTGGTTTTAGTTACCGATTGGCAAGAATTTTTAAAATTAGATTACACTAAAATCCTTCAATTAATGAACCATCCCGTCATTATTGACGGCAGAAATTTCCTCGATCGCGAAGCTCTTTTAAAAATCGGTTTTCGTTACGTCGGTATCGGTAGATAGAAGTGTAGCAACTTTATACCATTTCTGAAAAATCAGGCTACAGATAACACTAAAAGCTAGGATTGGCTAAAGCCTTATCTGACCCCTGACTCCTGACCCCTGACCCCTGACTCCTGACCCAACTGTAGCAATCTTAAATAGAAACGGTATTAAACAGAATTGGGATAAAACTAATAGAAAAGGTACAAAGTTAATTACTTTGCACCTAAAAATTTACATGAAATTGATGCTTGATTTTACTTAGCTAAGATTTCGACTGGCAATCTTTTGAAAGTCAAACGCTCTTCTTCAATATCGACAAAAATCGTATCTCCTGGTTTAAATTCGCTCCGTAAAATAGCTTTGGCGATCGCAGTTTCTAAATATCTTTGCACTGCTCTTTTAATCGGTCTTGCTCCATAAACCGGATCGTAACCAACTTCAATTAAGAAATCATAGGCAGCATCTGATATTTTGAGAGATAATTTTTGCTCGCTCAAACGCTCTTCTAAAAGCTGAACTTGCAACTTAATAATGCTGCGTAATTGTTCTTTAAGTAAAGCGTGGAAGATAATAATTTCGTCGATACGGTTGAGAAATTCGGGACGGAAACTAGAGCGCATTGCGTCCATCACCCGCGATCGCATTTCTTCGTACTGAGTATCGTCGCCAGCGACATCTAAAATGTATTGAGAACCAATATTGCTAGTCATGATAATGATTGTATTTTTAAAATCAACCACGTGACCTTGAGCGTCGGTTACTCTGCCATCGTCGAGTATTTGTAACATAACGTTAAATACCTCGGCGTGGGCTTTTTCGATTTCGTCGAATAAAATAACGGAATATGGTCGCCGTCTGATCGCTTCGGTGAGTTGTCCTCCTTCTTCGTAGCCGACGTATCCTGGAGGCGCGCCAATCAGACGAGAAACGGCGTGTTTTTCCATATATTCGGACATATCGATCCGTACTAGCGCGTCTTGAGTATCGAAGAGACTAGCGGCTAAGGCTTTTCCTAATTCGGTCTTGCCAACTCCGGTGGGCCCGAGGAAAATAAAACTAGCTGTAGGACGATTCGGATCTGCTAAACCGGCCCGCGATCGCTGGATTGCATCGGCAACTGCGCTGACTGCTTCTTCTTGTCCGATGACTCGCTCGTGAAGTTCTTCTTCGAGATGGAGTAGCTTGTCTTTTTCCGATTCGACTAGCTTGCTTAGAGGTATTCCCGTCCATTTGGCAATAATTTCGGCAATATCTGATTCGACCACTTCTTCTCGCAACATCGAAGCACCGGATGTTTGTCTTTCAGTTAGTTTGGCTTCTGCTGCTTTAGTTTCTTGTTGCAATTGGGTTAGTTTACCGTAGCGTAATTCTGCAGCGCGGTTGAGATCGTAATCCCTCTCTGCTTGCTGAATTTCTAAGTTAACGCGATCGATTTCTTCTTTGATGGTATTGATGCGATCGATGACTTCTTTTTCTGATTGCCATTGGGCGTTAAGCTTGGATTGATCTTCTTTGAGATCGGCTAATTCTTTTTCTAGTATTGCCAATCTTTCCCGAGATAAATCGTCGTATTCTTTTTGCAAGGATAGTCTTTCCATTTCTCTTTGCAAAATTTTGCGATCGATTTCGTCTAATTCTTCCGGTTTGGAAGTTATTTCCATTTTCAGTTTAGCGGCTGCTTCGTCTACTAGGTCGATCGCCTTATCGGGAAGGAAGCGATCGCTGATGTATCTTTGCGATAACATTGCCGCAGCAACTAAAGCGGTATCTGCTATTCTCACCCCGTGATGGACTTCATAACGCTCTTTCAAACCCCGCAAAATTGAGATAGTATCCATCACGCTAGGTTCGTCTACGTAGACGGACTGAAAACGCCTTTCTAATGCGGCATCTTTTTCAATATACTTGCGATACTCGTCGAGGGTTGTCGCCCCGATACAGCGCAATTCTCCCCTGGCTAACATGGGTTTGAGTAGGTTACCCGCATCCATTGCTCCTTGTACCGCACCCGCACCGACTACGGTGTGAATTTCATCGATAAACAGGATAATATTGCCTTCGGAGTCGGTAACTTCTTTTAAAACTGCTTTCAATCTTTCTTCAAATTCGCCGCGATATTTCGCCCCAGCGATTAAAGATCCCATATCCAAACCGATTAATTGGCGATCGCGCAGGGATTCGGGTACATCACGGTTGACTATTCTTTGGGCTAACCCTTCGACGATTGCTGTTTTACCTACTCCTGGCTCGCCGATTAAAACGGGATTATTTTTGGTTCTGCGGGATAATATTTGTATGGTGCGGCGAATTTCATCATCCCTGCCGATTACCGGATCTAGCTTACCTGCTTTAGCTAGTTCAGTGAGATCCCGTCCGTATTTTTCTAAGGCTTCATATTTGCCTTCAGGATTTTGGTCTGTTACTTTTTGATTTCCTCGCACTTGTTTAACAATCTCCTTTAATTTAGGTTCTGTCAGCGCAAATTCTTGATATACTGGTTTGCCAAAACTGTTATCTTCAGCAAAAGCTAGAACTAGATGCTCGATTGAGATATAGTCATCTTCAAATTCTTTGCGGTATTTATCGGCGCGATCGAGTAATTTGATTGTGGTGCGGCCAAAATAGATCGATCCTTCCGTATTGCTAATTTTCGGTTGACGATTGATAAAATCTTCGCTTTTATCTCGCAATCTTGCTAAGCTTAGATCTGCTTTATTAAAGATACTTGTTGCTAAGCCTTCTTGTTCGAGAAGGGCTTTCATTAAATGTCCGCTTTCAATTTGCTGATTTTTATTTTCTTTGGCGATGTCAGTGGCTAGGGCGATCGCCTCCCAAGCTTTCTCTGTAAATTTTTGTGGATTGATTGATTCCATTATCTTTTACTGACCTGCTACTAATAAAGGTTTTAATAATGTAGGGGACTGGTTTGTAGATTTTTTTTCTCTTACTAAAGTAATTGTAATAATTTCTTTGTCCGAAAAACGATCGGGAAACCCCAACTTATCTGTTTGGATTTCCCGTTATCTGTGCCCTTCGCAAAATTTAAACCTTATTGCAGAAATATTTGATGAAATTGTCTAGCTAAATTAAATTTAGATCGCCTCTTTATTTACTATTATCTTTACTCGATCTGAAACTGTTTACCTCAAACACCAGCATAGGTGGGACGAGGTGTTACAAAATGTATCTTTTCTTTTTTCTGAGTTTTAATTTTTTGTGCTGCTAAATTGTCCGCTTGTTTGCGATCGAGGATTAAATATCTATCTAAAGTTTTTAAGATCGCTTCTTCATTGATTGGTTTCGATAAAAAGTCCGTTGCACCAACTGCTTTAGATTTAGCCTTTTCTACTAATCCATTATTGGCGGTTACAATAATAATTGGTATTTTTTTAAATAAAGAAATTCTTCTAATTTGGCTGCAAATTTCGTAACCGTTAATAATTGGCATTGCTAAATCTAAGAAAATCAAGTCTGGTTTAATCCCTATTAATGTTGGTATTGCTTGTAAAGGATGTTGAATGCTAATAAAATCCTGACCGACTGAATCGACAATTTCTTTCATGATATGGCAAATTACTTTGCTATCGTCGATCGCAACTATTAGTTTTTTCTTACCAGTATTATTCTGATTGATTTTAATTGAATTTTGCGGAGAAGGAGCAATTTTTTGCGATTTTTCAAGATCGCCAACTTTAACTAATTCTAATAAACCCTGTCGAATATATTTGACTAAAGAACAAGCTACTTTAAAAGTTTCACTGTTCATGCGAAAAGCTAAATCTTGTAGGGTATTATTGCCATCAATAAAAGTAATAAAATTATTGTAGACAACTTCAGAAACTTCTTGTTTTAATTTGGATTTATTTTTGATTCTCGGTGCTAAATTGCGATCGCAGTTTACTAAACCTTTTTCTTTCCAAGTTTGCCAACTTTCTCTAGCTTGTTTTAAACTTTTTTCGACATCTACTAGGGTAAAAGCTATATTTAATACGGATACGAGTACGGGAGAATTTGCGGCACTTTCCAGGCTATAGTCCAAAACCTTTTTATCTTCTTGTTGCAATATTTCAAAAAGATTTTCTAATATAATACTGTTAACAATCCCTTTAATTTGTGCTTTGTCGATTAATTTTTGCTCGAATAAAATAGCTAAGTATTGATACTTACAATATTCGACATTTTTAAAAGAATCAATCTTAATTTTGCTCATCCCAACTTTAGGGCAGTATTTAGCTAGATGTCGTTGCCAAGATCTTTCAGGGTGATAGCCTCCATTAATCCAAACTAGCCTACCAAGACGAAGATATATTTTCCATTGTTGAACTTTGCTGGCTCTTACTTTTAATATTCCTGTATATCTTTTTTTTGCTAGAACTGTCAATCGTTCAGTAAGGTTATTTTTTGTTTTTATCATAGTCTGAAAATTAAATTTTTTTAGCTAATTCCCTTTTTATACTATATTGACTTGATTTTTTACAATCGACTACCCTCGAAGAAGATCGATATAAATCCTTTACAATCGTCCCTAATACTTAACTATTTTCCATTAAATACTTAAGAGATGAATATATCTAACTTATCGAAATATTAGGGAATTCTACTGTCAGAAAAATTTCAATTTTTTTTTTGTTTTTAAAGCAATTTAGTTTGATATCTTATTGCTATTTCTTATTTGTTTTGCTCTTTTCTTTCGCTGTTACTATGGTGGCTCAATCTTTTTCTAAAAACAACGATCGCAACAGATTGATAATATTTTCTTTATTTTTCTCAAAAATACTTAACAATAAACGGTTAAATCCTTAATACCGATTTAATCAAAGAATATTATGAATAATTAGAGTATCGCAGCCTAGGGCTATTTATTTAGGCTATCAGAAGCAAAATTTCGCCCTCTATTAAGGAATTTACTTTATTCAACGAAGGTGACGAGCGATCGCCTGAGTGTTTTTTAAACTGAACACCTCAAATTTAAAGGTAGAAAAATCTCTAAGGTTGCTCTTGATTTTCAAATAGGCTCGACTAGCTGTTTATGCTTCCTACAATCATCTTAATTGGCTGCAAATTTCCGATTATCCAACTACTTTAGCAATCCCAGATTCTCGGCTGAAATCCATTAATACCAAAGTTCCGATTAACAAACAAGTCGATCTAAATTCTTTGGCAACTGAATCAGAAACAATAAATAGCTTACCTATTTTAACTTAATTTAACTTAACTATTCGCTGTTTCTGATTAGATATTCTTGTCGAGTAACTTTTGTTGGTGCGAGATCTGAGTATAAGCTGTTATTTTCTCTTAATTGACCGTCAGCAATCGATCGCGATCGAACCATTTCATTACCAAAAATATTGCAATTAAATCGACGCAAGCTAAAGCCAATAAACTAATTGCTGTCATATTGAATGAATTTAAACTTTCTAAACTAGTAATTAAATTTTGTTTGATATTTTGCGGCAGTAAAAAACCGGTTGCTACAAACAATATTAATGGCAAAAAAACCGCGATCGCTACTGTTAATAGTAAACTGGTTTGTGCTTGTCTGATAGTTGGGGCGCAAGCAGAGCGATAAACTCCTAAAGTGGCGATAAAAGTAGCTAATAAAAAACTAGTTATAATACCGGAGTAAAAAGATTCTGGAGCATATAATATTAATCCGTTATTGCCGTTCAAAATATTAGCTTTAACTAACAAACAAAGACTGATAATTAAAGAAGAAAATACAGCGTAAGTAACGGGAAAAGCAACTTTACCTAAAACTAAAGCGCGATCGCTCAAAGGACTTGCTAATAAGGTAGGTAGAGTGTGGGTTTCTCTTTCTCCTGCAAAAGAAAAACCAACTAAACCAAAAACTACCGCTAAAGGCATTGTTATCCAAACTAAATTCCAAGAATAATCGACGATCGCCCCGTCATTAACCTCTAAGGGAATTATTAAAGCAATAAAGCTAAAAGATAAAACTATTCTGATCGTAAAAACGAGCAAGTTACCGCCAGTTCGTTGTAAAAGCTGTCGCCATTCTTTCCACATTATTGCAGCAATTTCAGCAAACACGATTGTTTTTATTCCTTTACTAAATTTAAAAACAAATCTTCGAGACTTTCTTGAGTTTTATTGACTGTTTCGATCGCATAACCGTGATTGACTAGTAAAGTAACTAAAGGAGCTGCTTCTGCTTGAGGAGCTAATTCTACCAAAATGCGATCGGGGCCTGTTTCTATTTCCCCAACTCCAGATAAAGAATGAATTATCAGTTGTTTTGTCTCGGGGCCGAAACCCTTACCAATAATTTCTACTTGTTGAGAAGACTTACCCGATTTTAATTCTTCAGGACGACCGACACCTAATAGTTTTCCTTTACTAATAATTGCTACGGTAGAACACCATTTCTCTGCTTCGGGGAGATTGTGGGTGTTTAAAAAAATAGTCACTCCTTCCCTGGCAACTAATTCTGTCAGAGTCTCCCACAAAGCTGTAGCAGCCATCGGATCGAGTCCCGATGTTGGTTCGTCTAAAAATATTAAAGCAGGTTGGTGTAAGAGGGTTCTAGCTATAGCTAACTTTTGCTTCATGCCTTTGCTCCACTTTCCTACTTTATCGTGACGACGCTCCCACAAACCTAAATTGACCAGTAATTCTTTTTGGCGATCGCGTCTTTTCTTGGGAGATAGACGGTGCGCTTTGCCATAAAATTCTAAATTGTCAGTAGCGGTCATATTTTCGTACAAACCGCTATGCTCTAACAATACTCCAGTTTGAGAGCGAATTTCCGCTCCGTGAGATCTCGTATCGAAACCCAAAACTCGAGCTGTTCCTCGAGTTGGTTTTAAAATACCCAAGAGTAAGTGTATTGTGGTGGTTTTTCCCGATCCGTTAGTACCGAGAAAGCCAAATATTTGCCCGGAATTAACTTGAAAAGATATATTATCTACCGCCCTTAATTTTTTATTAAAATCTCGAGTTAAATTATTTGTTTCGATAACTATTTCGCTCATAATCGAACCTTATTCACGGATATTTAACCAAGTTGCGATCGACTCTGTAGATTTTACTAAATTCATTCCAGATCGGGCAAAATTTTCATATGCTCGATCGGCTTCTAAAGTAAAATCAATTACTCCGGGTACAACTACAGGAGAGGTACAATCTGCTAGTAAATAGATTTTTTCGGTTAATTTTGGCTCTTTAATCTTGATTTCTGTTAGTAGATCTGCGATCGTCCAAGCTACGCAATGACTTTTCGCTTGTCCGGCAATAATTATTGCATCGAAGTTTAATAATTTTTCGATTAAGTTAATATTTTTGCTGCCTATTTTATTACCTTTGCGATCTGTTAAAATCTCCGATCGCAATACTGAATAATTTTCCGTGAGGGGATTATCTCCTTTAATTTCAAATTGAATCGGAGCATTTCTCGCTATATTATGAAAAAATATCGCTTCTTCGACTGCAGAAACTAAAGCATGACCGATTCCTCCTAACATCGAATGATAGGGCCAAACAGTCAGGGGATATTTACCATCTTTTGCTAGTTTTTCTACGTAAAATAAAGCATAATTTTGTAATCGATCGTAGTTCCAACCTTTTAAATGAAAAGCAATTTCTGGATTGACTTGCCATTTGCCATTCTTAACATCTTCTAAACTAATAATTGTATTTGGTTCGGGATTTTCTCCTGCCCCATTACTCCAAAATATGGGATGAAAGATAGCGAGTGTTTTGTGAGTATCTAATGTAGGGATAATTTCAGAAATCCAGTTTAAATTTCTATAAATAAACTCACACAATCTAATATTGTCTTCTACAGCACCATTAACAAATAATTCAAAATCGGGAATGCAAAAAGTATTTTGCACGTCAATTAATAATAAGCCAACCTTATTTTTATCTCGATTTGCAGATTGGATCTGATACTTTTTAGCCCATTGTTTAGCTTCAGAAGCTCTTTGCTGATATGGTACTCGCCAAATCTGTCCTACTTTTTGCCGCTCGAAAAAACCAGGAACGGGTAACTTTGCTGTAGCGCGATCGCTCATTTTTATTTCTTTGCCAAGATGATTGATTTTATTTTAATATCTTTAAACTTTCTGCGGTTTTTTGTGCTTTTAAACTTAAGATTAATTAGAGCTTTTCAATCGCTATAAATCTAAATAAAACCCAAATCTTTTTAAATCAATTTTGTAAAAAAGATATAGAAAAAATTAAAGAAAATATAAGTATTCGCCCGCTTTATTTTTTAGAATTAGTTATTAGCCCTAAAATCAATCATCTACCCAATCGAGGAGAAAATAAAATCATGAATACAAGTCCTTTTGAACTTCAATTATCCAAGCTAAAAGCAGTATTTAAGGATACAAACATTCCTCAGAATAATACTTTACCCCAACAAGAGCCAATACCAGAAATGACTACCATGGCATTAGGAGAAGAAGGTGGTGGTTGGTGTGGCACTCCCCCAATGACAACTGAAATATTCGGAGAAGAAGGTAGGTGGGAAGCGATCGCCAACCCAATTGAAAATGAAGATTTATTAATGGAACTAGGAGAAACAAAAAATGATTTTGAATGTTGTTCCTGTCCAGAAATTCAGCCGATTGTTTTCGAGCCAAATACCGTAATTTAAATACTAATTGAAAATGTATTTTTTGATTTTAGGTAGTGTCAAAGATATTCATGCAGCGAGAATAAAAAATACTCTCACTCACTCGACACATCTTTATTTCCCAGCCAAATTTCCATATCTTGGCAGCCGAGCGAGGGGGATGGTTCGATCGTTTTAGAAAATGGGATTAAATTAAGTTTTAAAGAAATTAAAAGTATTTTTTGGCGCAGTTTTAATAGCATCGGCATTCCCAATTTTAAAGATAGCTACCAGCGAAATTTAGCTTATAACGATGCCATGAGTACGATCCGAACTTTCATGCAAGGAACAGAAATTAATTGGGTAAATTCTTAGCAAGCCTATCAATTTCACAAAGAAAAACCATTACAATTAAGCAAAGTTAAATCAATTGGTGTTAACATTCCCGAGACATTAATTACTAACGAACAAGCAAGTGTTTTAGAATTTTATCGCCGGCGAGCGCAAGTGATTTTCAAGCCAGTTTATGGTGGCGCGCACGCCAAATTTTTAAATCAAGAGTATCTCACAGAAGAGAGATTGAAATTAGCTTTAAAAACTGCACCGATTACCTTACAAGAATATATTCCTGGCACTAATATTAGAACTTATTGTATTGGTAAAAAAATTTACTCGGCAGAAATTAGATCTAATTCTTTGGATTTTAGAGAAGATCTTAACGCTCGATTAATTCCTCTAGAATTGCCCTCAGAAATAAAAGAACAATCATTTAAAATAGCTGCCGCATTGGGGTTAAAATGGACGGCGATCGATTGGCGACTGACACCAGCAGGAGAATACTTTTTTTTAGAAGCTAATCCGAGTCCGATGTTTATCCATTTCGAGCAAGAAACTAATTATCCGATTACTTCAGCAATTATCGATTTATTAACTGTTTAAATTAGAGTTTGGAGAAGTATCGGGAGAAAGAAGATTTTATTTTTTCGATAATAAATCGAGCAATTTTTTTGACATCTTAACTTGGTACTTGCTACTTCCTCAAAATAAGGTAAGATTTAACCTTGTTGCGATCGCATTAGAAAGATATGTTCAGATTCGCCAAGCCCCTCTATCCCAGTTTATTCTCCTTAGTCAAAGGAGATCCTGAAAAAGCCCACAAACAATTGCTGGAAACTTTAAACTGGCTGGAAAAATCAAAAAATACGGCGATCGGACGACGAATCGAACAACAAATTCAAGATTCATTTACTTACCGCGACGATCGCTTAAAACAAACCCTCTGGGGGCTGAATTTTGCCAATCCTCTGGGTTTAGCAGCAGGTTTTGATAAAGATGGTCAAGGAGCGGGAATCTGGGCTGATTTCGGCTTTGGTTTTGCAGAATTAGGAGCGGTTACCCTGAAAGCACAAATAGGCAATCCCAGGCCGCGTTTGTTTCGCTTACCCCGCGATCGGGCTGTTTTAAATCGGATGGGAGCAAACAACCTCGGTGCAGCAGTCATGGCAAAAACGTTACAATCTGCTTGGCAAAAACAACCCCGTCAAATCCCGATCGGCATAAATCTCTGTAAATCGAAGGTAACGCCCCTAGAAGAAGCCGCAGCAGACTATTTAGGAAGTTTTAAATTATTGCGAGACCGGGCCGATTATTTTGTAGTTAACGTTAGTTCGCCAAACACTCCCGGTTTGCGAAGCCTTCAAGCAGGAGAGCAACTCGAGCCTATTTTATCCACATTACAGCAAGAAAATCAGCAAAAACAGCCTATTTTAATTAAAATCTCTCCAGATCTAGAACTAGATGCGATCGCAGATATTCTCAATTTAGCTAAAACTTATCAACTAGCTGGAGTAATTGCCACCAACACGACAACAACAAGGGCCGGTTTGAATACGAAAATTCTCCAAGCTACTGGGAAAGATATTCAAGAAGAAGCTGGAGGAATTAGTGGTTTACCCATAAAACAAAGATCCACCGAAATAATCCGCTTTATTTGGCAACAAACTCGAGGGGAATTGCCAATTATTGGCGTAGGTGGTATTTTTACTGTCGAAGATGCTTGGGAGAAAATAATTGCCGGGGCTAGTTTACTACAAATTTATACTGGTTGGGTTTATGAAGGCCCTTGGATGGTTCGAGGAATTCTCGAAGGATTGGGACAAAAATTGGCAAATAAAGGCATATCAAGGCTTTCAGAGGCTGTAGGGTCTGAAAATGACTGCCAAGATACCAATTTTAAGTTATAAACAGATGAGATACTGTTACAAATCTTTATTAATTCGTGTTTGTACTGTAAACTACGCGAGGAAAGTGTATATTAAGGAGCAAAGATCGCAATGCAGTTGACTCAAACGGCATCAATGGCAGTGCCCAAAGAGTTTCTCAAGCCTCACGGAGGCTTAAACCTAAACGTAATAATGTTTCTTTCGGCCCTGGGGCTAATTATCCTTTCGACTTGCGGCTATTGGCTGTGGGGTTGGTATGGTTGGTGCTGTTTTAGTCTGAATGTTTTAGCACTACATTTATCGGGTACAGTAATTCACGACGCTTCTCATAATAGCGGTCATAGTAATAAAGTAATTAATACTATTCTCGGTCACGGCAGTGCCCTAATGTTAGGGTTTGCTTTTCCCGTATTTACGCGAGTACATTTACAACATCATGCCAATGTTAACGATCCTGAAAACGATCCGGATCATTACGTTTCCACTGGCGGCCCTTTATGGATGATTGCAGCGCGCTTTTTCTACCATGAAATATTTTTCTTTAAACGTCGTTTGTGGCGTAATTACGAACTATTAGAATGGTTTCTGAGCAGACTGTTTTTATTCACCATAGTTTTTCTGGGCTGTCAATATGGATTTATTGGCTATATAATGAATTTCTGGTTCGTACCCGCTTTAGTGGTAGGAATTGCTTTAGGATTATTTTTTGATTATTTACCACATCGACCATTCCAAGAGCGAAATCGCTGGAAAAATGCCAGAGTTTACCCGAGTCCAATTTTAAATTTACTAATTTTAGGACAAAATTATCACTTAGTTCACCATTTATGGCCTTCTATTCCCTGGTATAAATATCAACCAGCTTATTACGCGACTAAACCTCTTTTAGATGCTAAAGGTTGCGATCAATCTCTAGGCTTATTAAAGGGGAAAAACTTTTGGAGTTTTTTATATGATGTTTTTTTAGGAATTCGTTTTCATCATAAAAAATCCTAAAAAACTATTAATTATTTGAAGCTAATAAAAATTAAGACGCTCTGGTTCGCAAATTTTTTGCGAACCTTTTTAATTGGCGCGATCGCTTCAAGCAGCATTAGCAAACATAAAAGGATTGAAAATCAAAATTATTACCAATCTGTTTCTAAATAATGCTCGAACAACTTACCAAAAACATTTTTGCCTTGATTAATTCCAGTGTAAATTGGATCGCAAATCCGGGCAGCAGCATCGATAAAATCAAAACATGGTTCGATCCCGCGATCGCGCATTGCTTCGACTTGAGGATAAGGATCGTGAAAACTAACCCATCCAGGATCGACTGCATTCATAAAAATACCATGGTTGGCATATTCTTTAGCACAAGTTCGAGTCATTTGATTTAAAGCAGCTTTGGCCATGTTAGTGTGAGGATGTTGCCAAGGTTTGTTAGCGGAGTTAAATCTACCTTCTATTGACGAAACATTGATAATATATTTATCTATGTTTGGCTCTCGCATCATTAATTTTTTGAGATGGCTGTTGATGACAAAAGGAACGATCGCATTGATGATGTGAACTTCTAATAATTCGGTAATACTCACTTCATCGTCTTTCATTACCCAACTATTAAACGAGCGCAAATCGATTTGTTCTCCTTGTTCGTCGTAACTTCCAGGAGGAAAGAAAGTATCGCTTTCTTGTTTGTCTGCAGCAATTAGAGGCATTTCGCCCATTTGAGCGGCATTAACGGCAGACACTGGATATTTTGGCGGTACGATCTCGGCGATCTGTCTATTTTCTCGAGCTGATAATTGATGAGATTGTTCTCTATTAACAGTGCGCACCGCGAAGCGGATCCCTGCGGGATCGCTCTCTGCACGTCTTTTGGCGAGATTCCAGCTTAGTAAAGGTTTGATTTCTGCCGGTAATTCTTGATAGTCTAAAGATTCGAGATCGATTAAATGGCGATAAAATGCGGGGGGACGGCGAACTGTCTGGGCGGCATTATTGACAATAATATCTAGTCTGCGGTAAGTATTGAGTAAGTATTGAGTAAAAAAATCGACGCTTTTGAGATTGCGTAAGTCTACGCCATAAATATGCAAGCGATCTTCCCAGCGATGAAAATCTTGTTGAGTGGAATATTTTGTTGCTGCATCGCGGGGAAAGCGAGTAGTCAGAATTACACTAGCACCAGCTCGAAGTAATTTTAAAGCGAGAGCGTAACCAATTTTAACCCTACCACCGGTAATTAAGGCTGTTTTACCTTCTAAATTTGCAGTGCGATCGCGTTTGGCATAGTTAAAATCTCCGCATTTAGCACACAATTGGGAGTAAAAAAAATGGCGATCGCTGAACGTATCTTTACAGACAAAACAACGTTGTAGTTTATCCATCTTTGACGATCGGCCTCTCTATTCAGATACTGTCTCGTTTGGCGTAATTTTATCGCTCGACCAAACTTGATTACAGATTAACATCTAATTGACTTGTTCTAGGTAAATTAGTTTGACGTAGATATGTATGCTGATTTGCGATCGAGCCAATTAAATCATCTTATCTTGCTGTTTCGATGAGATCGCTTTTATTTTCGAGGGACAACTGACTCGAAGCATTAACTAAACTAAACAAAGGCCCGGTTTGTTCTTTCCCATTCACTCCCAGATCGCTGTAACAAAGAAATACTTTTTCCCTCGCTCGCGCTAATAAATCTCTTAAAATCCGCTCGAAACGCGCTTCATCGGCTTGAATTTCAGCTTCTGGGGTCAATTGTCCTGGAGATCTGTTTTTTAAAAATAAAGGATAAGCAAATAATGCCGCACTTCCTGCTTTATCCCAAAGGGAAGATCCTGCATCCAGCCAAAAATGCCATCGATGATGGGTGCGAAGGGATCTGTACTGAAATATGTTAGCAAAGGTTACTGCATTTCGATCGCTTTGGATCTCTAAATTAGAAAGAGGACGGGGATTTGCTGTAATCGTACCGCGACGCAATAATTGAATGAATTGAGCTATTGTAGCGGTTTCGGAGAGAATGCTGGGTTCGTTTTGTCTGATTCTGCGATCGATTTGCCAAAAATGTTGGGCTGTTTCGATTAATTCTCGCAGAGCGGAGAGTCGCGCGCAACCAAAATGTTTTTGTTTGCCAAAAAAGTCTTTAATTGCTAAATCTAGTACCTCCGTTGGATTGGTAAAAACTTGTTTGGCTCGTTGTGACTTAATTGTCTCCAACCAAGTTAAAATCTTTTTATAGGCAGTGCTGGCACGATGACCTAACCTATCCCAACGAGGAAAAGACTCGATCGCATCGCTTAAGTGGGGATGGTCTAAATCAGGAACGTAACAGCGATCTGCGATCGCCCCAGCTCTAACGGGGTCTATTTCTGAAATTAGGTTGTTGCTGCCATCTCGATCCGGTTGATAGCTGAGAACTGTTAGCATTTCGGCAACAGCATCGCGATCGAGCGATCGCCCCAAACCAGGATAAATTAGGGCTAATAAGGTTAATAAGGCTCTAACTTGGGGGCTGCTAATTAAAGGTCTTTGCTCGCTAACTGGTTCGACGGCAATTCCTGCTGCGGATAAAATTTCGATCAGGGTATAGCGACCGATTTCATCTAATCCTGGAGCGACGATCGCAATATCTCGCGGTTCGACTATTTTGTTTTGGATCGCTGCGATAATTACTGTTGCTGTTTGACGTAACATTTGCGATCGGGAAATAGTTTGAATTGATTCGATGCGATCGTCGGCTAAATTTCCCATGTAGCCCGGATCTAAAACTAATTGGACTACTGAGTCGGATAAATCTTGCAAGCTGTTTGAATTTTCAGGATATTTTAAAGATTCGACTCGACACTGAGCAGCCAAACTAGCAAAGTAATCGGGATCTGCATTTAAACCCAATCTAATTTTACCTTGGCGATTGTGAGTGAAAACAGCAAAAACATTTTTTGAAAGTAACAGTTCGCACAAGTCTTTGGCGATCGCGGGATAATCGTCGGTATCGTCGGCAAATATGGCTTCGTATCTTCTGCTTAAATGGTATTGATAAGTTTCATTTGAGAGTAAATAACGCCAATAAAGCTCGTAAATAATGCCGTAACCGAGCAACCCTCTAGCTAAACACCATTGTCGCCAATCTATTAGTAGTTTGCCAAATTTGTGCCAGGTTTTTGCTTTAATTTCTCCAAAAAGACCGTCTGGTAAATCTCGAGCTAAAATATCGGGTATGTCCTCTAACGGAATGCCACTCGCTCCTGCTAGTTGCAGAAGATCTAAAATACGTCTGACACAAGTGTATTCGTTACCAAATAAGGCAATATCTTCTGTTGTTAAATGCGATCGCCATAACCTGGTTGCTAGTTCTTGTTCGGTTTCTGGACGCAAACGGACTGGAAATTGCGGTTTAATTCCTAAATTTTCAAATAAAATCGGCCAAAATAACTTTACTTCATCGACAATAAAACCATTAGGAGTTTTACAGACTAACGGATAGCTACCGTCTAATGTCGCGGTCAATCGATCTCTCAATTGACGACTGTTATTGCCATTAGCTGCAAAAACTAATACCGCAGGGCCGATTGTTTGTTTTGTTTTTGTTTGTTTTTGTTGGCTCGTCCAAGCTTGAAACTCCGCAATTAAACGAGTCGTTTTACCACTGCGACTAGAGCCTTCAATCCAAATTGGTAACGGTTTTTGATTCATTTTTAAGGTCGCTAAATATAAAATTAAAAGCTATGAGCTGGTTTTTAGATACTCCCAAAAGAGCCATCAATCGAGCGTATCAAGCTGCGTTAAAAATTAAAGCTATTGAAGATCGCTATTTTAATTCTCAATTAGATAATAAAGCAGAAAGCACCCAGCAAGAAAATACAATTTCTTTCGAGCATAGCGATCGCACTGCTATTTTTTTACAAGCTGAAATCAAAAAATATTTAAAAATTATTAAAATCAGATTGAAAGAGTTTGAATTTAGTTCTAATTTTCTTAGTTTTGTTAGCAGCACTTTAGGAGGTTTGGAATTAGATAGGTCTTTCACTCTTGAAGATCGCTCTCAATCTAATTTTATCGAACAATTGCAGTCAATCGAGGCAATTTTAAATCGATACGATCGCCCGAAAGTTGAGCGAGAATTGACTAAGCCCGGGGCGATCGCCCCAATAGAAACCGTATCGGATAAAACTAGTTTATTACCGAGATCTTTCTTTAGAACTTACAATCAGATTAAGGAAGATATCTCGCCTCCATCCCCGGCAAAAGATCTTGAAGTCCTGCAAAAATACCGTCAATCTCGGCAAAAAACAGTCGTATCTTGTCGCTTTTTGTTAACTTTAATTATCGTCCCCTTTTTGACTTATCAAATCAGTAAAACATTTATCGTCAAACCCATAGTTGCGGCTAATTTAAATAGCGATCGCCTCCATTTTATTGAGGAAGATTTAGAAGAAGAAGCATTTACAGAATTACAAAGTTTTGAATACAAATTATATTTTAAAAGTTTAGCTGGTGTAGCTCCAGAAATTACGCCAACGGAAAGAAAAATAAAATTAAAAGAAAAAGTTTCTGAAATAATCGAAAAATATCGTCGGCGAAGTATCGATGGGGTTGCCAATATTTTTGCCGATCTTTTTTCGTTTTTTTCTTTTGTGCTAATTCTTATTTTCTGCCAGAGAGAAATTATAGTTTTTAAATCTTTTTTAGATAATCTTATTTACGGTTTGAGCGATAGCGCGAAAGCATTCACAATTATTCTATTCACCGATATGTTGGTTGGTTTCCACTCTCCTCACGGTTGGGAAATTGTTTTAGAAAGCGTCGCCAGACATTTTGGCTTACCAGAAAGTAGAGAATTCAATTTCTTATTTATTGCCACTTTCCCAGTAATCTTAGATACAATACTTAAGTATTGGATTTTCCGTTATTTAAATCGGATTTCTCCTTCATCCGTAGCAACTTACAGAGATATGAATCAATAATTCAGATCGTAGATCTTATAAAATAAATATCTTGCCAACACTCTCAAAATAATTTGCCGATTTCCGTTGCTATAGAGAGTTAGGATCGATAGAATCGATTCCAGATAAAGACTCTTCTAAACCTTTGCGTCTTTCCATTTGACAGAGAAAATAACCTGTCATCATTGCCGAAGCTAAAAGGCTGGCTAAATTATCGCGATCGGTGGTAACTTGAATGTTAAAATCTCCAGAGGGTAACATTCCGACTAATCCGCGAACGTTGTGGGAAATAATTTGTTTGATTTCTGGACTAGCAGACTGGGCTATTCTTGCTAAAGTTTCGGGATTTTGTTGTTGTAAATATTGTAGGAGAGAGTTGACAGTTTGTTCGGTTGGTTCGGAATTGAAAAAATCAGAATCAAAGTTCATTTAGCACACTTTAAGTTTTTACGGCTCTTTATTAGTTCACTGTGGCATACTTTACAGTTTAACTACAAGATTGTTAATTTTTTTATGTAAATTAACTCAAACTTTGCGAAAATCGATCGATTTCAAAATACTGATAAAATTTATCGGTCACTTGCAACCAATAAGAACGACCGTCTGTTTGACGACGCTTGCGGACTAAACCTAATTTTACCAGTTCTTGGACGTGTGCGTAGGCACTGCTACCGCGCAGTTCGATCAATTCTGTTTGTAGCAAAGGACTTTTCAGGGCGATCGCGGCTAAAGTTCGCAAACTGGCAATTCCCAACTCAGCAGGTATTAAACTTTCGAGCATTCCTTCGCAAGTGGATTTTAGTTGTAAGCTATATCCTACCGGAGTATTAATTACCTCTAGCGCGCTGTCTCGCGAGTCATAATCGTTCATTAGATCTAAGAGGGCTTTTTTTGCTTTTTGGCGATCGCAACCAGCTAAACCGGCGATTTCCCCCAAGGAAAGGGGTTGACCCTTAAGATAAAGAATTGCCTCAATTTTATTTGCTAATTTCAAGCCTTTTCCTTTCCCTTTTATACTTGACAAGTTTACTACAGTATGGTCTATCCTCTAGGGAAATTTTAACCTTAAATCCAAATTGTTTAGTATTCAACAATATCTATGCCGTTTAAATCTTCTTCTGGCGATCGATCTATTTCTGCTAAAGTTTTCCAACCTGCTTGCCAACTTGAAGTATCTTTGAGCTGTTTGGCATTGATCCAAAATCTGACTGTCGGATCGCAAGATGCTACCATTTCTGCAAACACCCATTTACCTTGGTTTTTGCGGTTTATTACCTGAAAATGCCGCCAGCCCCAAGTTTTTTGTCTGGCAGTCCATTTTGAACCGAGTAAGTAAGGAAATTTTTGTTTTTTAGTCATATTTGTTAAAAGTTTTCGCTTTAATAAAATTTTAAAAAGTTTTAAATAAATTAAAATTTAGCTGGTTTTTCACAAATGGGGCTACTAAAAATAATAAGAAGCATCGGGGCGAAAAAGCAAGCGAGAAACGAGATCGTACTCGTTTTGCTAGTTCAAAATAAACGGATCGATTCTCAATTTACGGAAGTTATATTCCATGCGATCGCCGAGCTTTTTTAACAAAATTTGGTGTCTATTTTTTTATGAAAAATTTGTTTATTTTTGGTATCGAGGCAGTTAATACGCCGATCGTATCTTCGACTTTTTTGCTAACTTTACTATTAATGTCGGGTCTTTTTTTCTTTATTCGTGCTTCTGTGAAAAACCGGACGAAAAAAATAAAATTAATTTCAACCGATTCTCAAGACATCCTTTTAACCCGCTTGCAAGAATATTTTGAGTCGCGATCCTATCACATTGTTAAATTAGATCGCGACAAAAAACAAATTACTTTTGAGGGTTTCGTGCGCCCGAGTTGGTTTCTTGCCATTTTTCTGAGCTGCTTGGCTGCAATTGGTTTATCTTGTTTTGCTTTGGTGTTATCTTTTTTATATCCTCAAGATAATAATCTTTATTTTCTATTATTGAATGCGATCGCGCCGATCGCCGGTTATTTTTATTGGCAAAAAGCGGGGCGAACTGAAACCGTAGATCTCAAAGTTGAAGCTCTCAGTAGCAGTGATGAAACCAACGATCGAACTTTAATGACGATCGCCGCTCATCGAGATGAATTAATTCAACTTCAACAGAATATTAGTTTTAAGTTAAGCGAATAACTTAAATTTCGATCGTATCCCTCGGGCCAATCCCTACCCAAATCGTGTTAGTCTGATAACTCTGAGCAGGGAAAGTACGAATTTAATGAACGCCAACTGCGGCTATTGTAGTTGGCTTTTGTGGTTGGAGCGATCTTAAAGAAGGAAAAAGAAAATGATTTTCTTCTACGTATTGAGCGCCAAATAATCCCTTTTCTGCCCAGAAGTATCGATCTGTTGTATGTTCGTTTCTTTTGACTACCAACACCGCAGGAGGAACTATTCCAGAACCCGATATGTATTTGCGAGCGGCTGTTACCGGTTTATCTTCTCCACTTTCAATACTATAATGAGGTACTAATTCGAGAATTTTACGTCCTTCTTGACGGCGGCGACTTTTACGTTTGCGTTTCCTGGCCAACTTAGTTACCTCCTAATTTACATACTAGCTGTAATAATAGTTACAAAAATCGAAAAAATTATATCGAGATTCAGGAGATAAATCAAGCCCTCAAATCGGGCTTATAAAGGCGGCTAGTTGGCTAAAATCAAAGGATAACAATCAATAGAGGGCAAGCAAAAAACTTAAAAAAAAAATAAATAAGTATAAGATTACTCAAAATAAACTAACAAACCTTGACAAATAGACATCAATAAACATTGAGTAAAAAGCCGCCTAAAAGTAGGTAAAGCTTATTTATAATCGGAATTTCAACTCGTGAAGTTCTCTACTTGACAAAAATCGCCAAACAAGTAAGTACAAATGTTTTTATAGACAATTAACCAGCAAATTTTAGATTCAGACCCGACAATTATGGCAACTTCTGAGGAATTTATCGACCTGTGTCGAGGGCAAATAGCTTTATTAAATGAGGCTATGGGAGCGTCTTGGAGTGCAGTTTACGTAACGCAGCAAATCGCAGAGAATAACCAGCCAGCTCAATTGATTCAAGTCGCCGCATATCCACAAAAACAAGAATTAAG
>JAAUYH010202510.1_pt1 | contig 32605 bp, 31 predicted proteins | sample 7278061 | NCBI WGS metagenome assembly JAAUYH01 (sample SAMN14350203, study PRJNA611818) | marine sediment metagenome | isolation source: surface marine sediment (0.6m) | place: French Polynesia: Moorea | collected 2018-08 | reverse complement strand
ATACATAATATAGGGCAATAATTATGGATCAAGCACCTGTATCTCCAGTGGTGCTAGCGATATTAGATGGCTGGGGTTATCGAAAAGAAACGGAAGCTAATGCCATAGCTATAGCTAGAACCCCGATATTCGATAGCTTGAGGACAGCTTACCCTAATACGCTTATCAATACTTCTGGGAAAGACGTGGGTTTGCCAACAGGTCAAATGGGAAACTCAGAAGTAGGGCATCTAAATCTTGGCGCAGGAAGAGTAGTTCCTCAAGAATTAGTGCGAATCACCGATGCAGTAGAAGACGGTTCTTTATTTCATAACGAAGTACTAGTAGAAATCTGCGAAAAGGTGCGTAATTCTGGGGGAAAACTACATCTAGTAGGTCTTTGTTCCGAAGGAGGAGTCCACTCTCACTTAAAGCATTTAATGGGGTTATTGGATTTAGCCAAACTGAATGCGATCGCCAATGTGTGTATTCACGCCATTACAGATGGTCGGGATACTAACACTACCGAAGGAATTAAGGCATTAGATAAAATCCAAAAATATACCGAAAAAATTGGCATCGGCAAGATCGTGACCGTAAGTGGTCGTTACTATGCTATGGATCGTGATCGCCGTTGGGATAGAGTAAAACAAGCCTACAATGTAATGACTCACAATGAAGTCACCCATGCTGTTTCTGCCACTAAATTTTTAGAAAAATATTATAGTGAATTTACTGACGAGTTTATTCCTCCCACTAGAATTGCGCCTGGAGCAGTAGAAGCAGGAGACGGAGTAATTTTCTTTAATTTCCGCCCAGACCGCGCTCGACAGCTAACCTATGCTTTTGTACAAGAAAACTTCGACGGTTTTGAGCGAGAGCAAATTCAACCCCTTCATTTTGTCACCTTCACTCAATATGACCCCAACATTAACGTTGAGGTTGCCTTCAAACCTCAGAATTTAACTAATATTCTGGGAGAAATCATCGCCAAAGAAGGTTTGCGTCAATTTCGTACCGCAGAAACTGAAAAATATCCCCATGTCACCTATTTCTTCAATGGTGGTTTAGAAAAGCCTTTTGAAGGGGAAGAGCGAGAGTTAATTCAAAGTCCTATGGTAGCGACTTACGATCAAACACCAGCCATGTCAGCTCAAGCAGTAACGGATGCAGTGTGTAAAGCGGTGGATAAAAGAATTTACTCTTTAATTGTGGTCAACTATGCTAACCCCGATATGGTAGGTCATACCGGTAATATAGAAGCAGCAGTGACGGCAGTTGAAACTGTTGATAGTTGCTTGGGTAAAGTCATAGACTCAGTGGTTAAAGCTGGAGGAACTATGCTCATTACCGCCGATCATGGAAATGCTGAATATATGCGAGACAGTCTGGGTAATCCTTGGACAGCCCATACTACTAATCCTGTACCCTTGATTTTGATTGAAGGGGAACAACGCAAGATACCTGGACATGGCGCAGAGGTAAAATTACGAGAAAATGGGCGTTTAGCAGATATTGCTCCTACTATCTTAGAAATACTCCAAATACCTAAACCAGAAGAAATGACTGGTACTTCTTTGATTCAGCCAGCAGCATACGACGTTACCAAAAATCGTACTCCCGTAAGGATTTCCCAAGCAACTTTTTAAATGCTGGATTAGGGAAATTGTTTGAACCTAGTGTGGCAAAAAGTCTCCATCCTTCTACAAGATGGGGACTTACCCGTATGAACTTCTGAGGTTTTAGCTTCTCAAGAATTGCGACGAATAAGCTAATGAGCATTTAAACAGTCAAGAATAATTCACCACTAACTAATTCATGAAAAAAATTATTACTCTACTAACGTCTGTAATTCTGTTTTGTACTTATTTATAGCTTGCTAGCCAAGCTCAAGAGGATTTAGACGTTGAAATCAATTCAGAAGAAGAAAAGAAACCAACTAGTAGCTATCTTGGTTTAGGGGGGACTATTGGTATTAGTGGGGATGCTACTCCTCTATCAGAGGGGGGGTTTTCTCTAATAGGAAGAACAGCATTTACTGATAACTTATCCTTACATACTTCCAGTGTTTTTCAAGATGATGGGCTAAGTTTATTTGCAATTACTTTTGGTGTTCCCATTAACAATAACTCCTCAGAACGGGAATTAAGTAGTTATGCAAAATTAATTAGATAGTTGAGATAGGCAATAGGCATTCTTGCAATAGTGAATAGTGAATAGAAAATGTACAAATAATTTTGCTTAGGTACTTATTTTTCCCTTTTCTTGGTGCAGGAGTAGGAATAGAAGATTTATTTGGGGATTTTGAAGCAGACGCTTTAATTACTGCTGGTGTAGATATTCCTATTGGGAGAAGGTTTGTCGGAACAGTTAGGCTTAATACTACCTTTCCTGAAGATGATACTGATGTCGGCTTGTTACTAGGAGTGGGCTACAACTTTAGCATTTTTGATCTATTATTCTAAATTCTACTCTAAAATATCAAATAGTCGAAACTACTACCCTTGGAAAAGGGGAAACTGGCTTCTGTGTAGTCAATTTTTAACCTTAAGTATTACTTTATTCAATGAAACTTTATCAACTATTTCAAATTATTTGGACAACTTCTGCATTTCTGTTAATAGTTTTAGTATTGCTTCACAGCCCCAAAGGAGATGGCTTGGGTGGTATTGGAGGACAAGCACAACTCTTTACTAGTACTAAAAGTGCGGAAACAACACTTAATCGTATTACTTGGGCTTTAAGTATTACTTTTATAGCGATAACAGTAGTATTAAGTGCTGGTTGGGTAAATTAACAGTTTCTGTGATGAATAAGCGATCGCCTGTTAGAAAAATCCAGCTTGCGATCGCACACAGTTTCCGAAAACAAATCCCACTATGCTTATTAATCACTGTTGGGGTGATATTTTTTTCAAGTGCTTCAACCGTTTCATCTGCTTTACCACCTCTTAAGACTCATCCTTTGCCCTCATCTTTGGCACAATGGCAAGATAAAAGTAATGTGGGCAATTATTTTACTAGTATCCAAACAACCCCAGTGGGTTACTTGATCTGGTCAGATTTTCCCATTTCAGTTTATGTAGAAACACCACCTCTACCAGATGATTCTGCGAGTAATCTGCGTTTTCAACAATGGTTTAAAGCAGTTCAAAATGCGATCGCTGAATGGAATGTTTATCTTTCTCTACAACAGATAGACGCTCCTGAAACAGCAGACATAGTAATTATGCGCTCGCAAGTAAATAGAGAAATCCAACTTAACCCCGAAACTGGACTCTATGACATTCCTCGCGCTATTACTGCTCAAACCAACTACAAATTTTATTTAGACCAAGCAACAAATACCTTATCTCATAAAATGACTATTAATATTAGTCCTGATTTAAGTCAAACAGCAATCCTAGCAGCAGCACGTCACGAAATAGGTCATGCTTTAGGTATTTGGGGTCATAGCGATCGAGAAACTGATGCTTTATACTTTTCTCAAGTACGAGATACACCCCTTATTTCAGAAAGAGATATCAATACTCTCAAAAAAATCTATCAACAGCCTACTAGATTAGGCTGGAAAATGCCTTAAATATTCTAATTTTTAGTTCCATCATTAAAAACTGCATTACTTTCAATTTATTTAATCTGAGTATTCGATTAAGGTGATATATCTACTTAATTATCTGGTGGTGATTCCTATGTAGTGAAACTGATTTTAATTATTAGCAATCTCGGTATTATAATGGCGAATAAAATACCCTCTTGCTCCGATACGATCATTTAAATCTTTGGAGAAAGAAAGGCTTTTAAGGACTAACCTAGAAATGCGTTGTCTCAATGTGTTATTTATTCTTTCAATCGCTCTTGTTAATGAACTACAAATAAACAATAAGTCATCATTTAAATCTGCTTCTCAACTTTACACTCAAGCCATAAATAATTGTCCTAGAGAATTTACAGGGTGGGTTCTAATCAAAAGTTTTGAAACTAAAAGTTATACTTTGGCACTTTGCCAAAAAGGTGATTTTGTTTATCTTGTAGGACATGAAAAACAGCAACATGAAGCTTTCATAACTGCTAGTGTCATATCTCAAAATGATGATTTAATTATTGCCCAAGACAACTATGGTTTTTCTTTTGAAATCAGCGATCGTGAATTAAAAGTAACTAAAAACGAGCGACTAATTGCTCAGGAAAAAATTTTTAATTTATATATTAAGCAAGACGAAAATAATTCTGAATCCAATTTAACTAGTGTTGTTTGGCAATTACAACAAATTCGTTATAACAATGATGAATTAATAGAAGTAGATAATCCCTCTAATTACACCATCGAATTTTTACCTGATGGTCAAGTCCAAATTAAAGCAGACTGCAATCGTGCTAGGGGAACTTATACCCAAAAAGGTAGTAGTATTTCAATTAAAATTGGTCCTACTACTCGTGCTATGTGTCCTCCTGAGTCCATCTCAGAACGCTATCTCAAAGAACTTCAATCAGCAGTAATATTCTTTTTCCAGGATGGCAACCTATATTTTGACTTAAAATTCGATACCGGTACAATGAAGTTTATTCCAGATAATTAAAACAGCAAAATTAGACAGTATTAGGGCGTGAAAATGATTATTTAAACTTAATTGTCTTCAAAGTAAAAAATATTCATTTTTTTTGATGCAATTAAACCCTAAAATCTCAGAAAATACTGGAAAAGTGCAAATAATTGTTCCCAATATGAGGTAATATACTCTTGATCGAGAAGGATTATCGAATTTAATGCTTAAAAAACTTTCTCTTATTCTTGTCAGTACCCTGTTGTTCATCACAGGGGTCAAACCAATTGTGGCAGAAACCATAATAGAATCTGTAGCTCGTAATGGAAGATTAGTGGTCGGAACTTCTTTCGATCTAGTTCCCTATGCTTATTTCAATCAAAAAGAAGAATTAGACGGCTACTCCATAGATATAGTCAAGCTGATTCAAAAGCAATTGGAACAGGAACTAGGTAAAACTGTTGAATTATATTTTGTAGAGACTGACAGTCTTGCTGAAACTTTCCCCAAACTCATTAGTGGAGAGATTGATATTGCCTGTAATACAGTGTTTACTTGGCAAAGAGACCAGTATGTTGATTATACGATGAGATATAGCGTCTCAGGTATTAGACTTTTAGTGCCGAAGGGAACTTCATTAAATTCTTTGGCCAATAAAAAGATTGGTGTTCCCCCTGCTGCTTTTGTCAAGGATGCCATGAAGTTAGCTTATCCTAGAGCAACACTAGTGCCAATGGAAACTCTAACGAAAGCGGTTGAAGCTCTCAAAGCGGGACAAGTTGATGCTCTAGCTGGAGATAGTTTGATTCTAGATGGAGCCCGCCAGCGACTAGCTCTAGATAACTATAAAATATTGCCACGGCAGTCGAAAAAACCCTATGGTCGTTATGGAGTTGGTTGCATAGTTCCAGAAAATAATTCCACTTTTCTCAATATTGCCAATTATGCGATCGCCAAAATGATGGAAGGTTATCTCGTCGGAGATCGAGAGTCAGTAGATATAGTCAATAAATGGTTTGGACCTGAAGGCGTTATTGAAATTATCGACCCGAAATTAGTTAAAGAGTTTTATGAAAATATGATTATCAATCACGAACAGATTCCTTTTCGCAACTAAATAATCAAGCTCGCAATTATTATAAGGAGTAGATCTTGAAATTAACAAAAATTACTTGGATTAGCTTGATAGTTACCCTAGCAACCCTAAACCTACCTACAAAAACTAAGGCTCATCAAGCTGACTCACTCCCAACTGAAGCTCCTCAAATGCTTGAAAGTCGTTTAGCAAAAATTGCTGCTACTCTCAAAGAACGAGAGTCTCAAATACCCCCATCTTCTACATTGAAAAAAACTTTAGAAATTGCTGGTTGGGGAAATGCGCCTGGAGGAGGAGGTTTTCTGAATAATCGCGGTGGAGGAGGTTTTGTCAATAGTCGTGGAGGAGGAGGTTTTGTCAACAATCGATGGTCTAATGGCGGTGGTTTTTTAAATCGTCGTTACTAGAAATATGCCTTCAGATTGCTGTTTTCAACCAAATAATTAGGCTGAATAATTATTGCAAGGAGTAAATCTTGAAATTAACAAAAATTACTTGGATTAGCTTTATAGTTACCCTAACAGCCCTAAACCTGCCTGCAAAAACTAAGGCTTATCAAGCTGACTCACTCCCAACTGAAGCTCCTCAAATTCTTGAGAGTCGTTTAGCAAAAATTGCTGCTACTCTCAAAGAACGAGAGTCTCAAATACCCACATCTTCTACATTGAAAAAAACTTTAGAAATTGCTGGTTGGTTAAACGGTCATAGGGGAGGTTTTCTCAATAATCGCGGTGGAGGAGGTTTTCTCAATAATCGCGGTGGAGGAGGTTTTCTCAACAGGAGATGGCCTAATGGTGGTGGTTTTTTAAATCGTCGTTACTGGTGAGCGATTTCTAGTTATTGAATATGACACTTTTAGTAAAAAAAAATGACACTCTCTCAAGCTCAAATTTCAGCAAAGACACCTGAACTCAAGCAATTTGGACCTATTAATCTGGTAGTAATTCAACCAACTTCATTTTGTAATCTCAATTGTGATTACTGTTATTTACCAGACCGACATCTACGCAATTTATTATCTCTTGATTTAATCGAACCAATATTTGAAAAAATCTTTACCAGTAGCTTTTTTCGGGGTGATTTTAACATTTGCTGGCATGCTGGAGAACCACTAACCGTACCTATTTCCTTTTACGAGTCTGCTTTTGCTAAAATTCAGGAAATCAACGATAAATATAATACCCAAAAGTTCTTTGTCGATCATTCTTTCCAAACTAACGCCACCTTAATTACTCAAGCTTGGTGTGATTTTTTTAAAAAACATCCCGTTCATGTTGGTGTCAGTTTAGATGGCCCAGCTTTTCTTCATAATGCTCATCGCCGTAATCGCAAGGAAGGCGGTTCTTATGAACTGACGATGAGGGGTTTGCGCTATCTGCAACAAAATGAAATACCTTACAGTATTATCTGCGTAATTACTAAAGATTCTCTCAACTATGCTGACGAAATATTTGACTTTTTCATAGAAAACGGAATTACAGATGTCGGCTTCAATATCGAAGAAACTGAAGGGGTCAACCAGTCTTCTTCCTTAGAAGGTCAAGAAGTTGAAGCAGCTTATCGTCGCTTTATTAAAAGGTTTTGGGAATTAACGACCCAAAGTCAGGGTGAGTTTCAACTGAGAGAATTTGAAACTTTGGGTAGTTTGATTTATAGCGAAGAGCGTTTAAAAAATACAGATATGAATCACCCCTTCGCCATTGTTAATGTTGATTACCAAGGAAATTTCTCAACTTTCGATCCTGAATTATTATCAGTTAAGACTCAGCAGTATGGAGACTTTATTTTCGGAAATTTATTGCATGATAGTCTAGAGTCTGTTTGTTCCAGTGATAAGTTTCAGCAAATTTATCAAGATTTAAATGCTGGAGTTGAGTTGTGTCGCAATACTTGTGCCTATTTTGGCATTTGTGGTGGTGGTGCAGGCAGTAATAAATATTGGGAAAATGGTACATTTAACTCGGCACAAACTAACATGTGTCGCTATCGCATTCAGATTTTAACTGATATAGTTGTAGAATCCTTGGAAAATTCTTTAGGTTTAAAAACTAGTCCTGTCAAAGAGTAATGAAGAATTTGTTTGGCAAAAAATATTACAGTTAGTATTTTCCAAACCTCGATTTATGGGAAAATCGGTATCACGATTGGTCCTGTTAGCTTTATGGCAACGGAAGCGTAAATTATTCATATTATTGCCCCGTTCGCACTAGGATTTCCACACCTAATAATCTCTCACCACATATTATTAGATAAATTAATTTCTATTGTGTATAGTATCATCTATTGTATTACGAGCAATTAAACAAAGTCGCGAATCAGCGAATAGATACCAAATGATAGTATGTGTATCAGCGACAGCTTGAATCATTTAGATATCCTCTTGTGGAAAATTATTCCATTCTTCCCTGTGAGCTAGATCGATTTCTTCGTGGCTAGATGCTTTATTTGCTCATTTGTTAATTTACTCAATTTTTGTCAAAAAATCAATAGCTAAACCTATTGAAGACATATTGATCAACCCCTCTGCGCCTTTGCGACTTTGCGTGAGATATTACCAACAAAAAACCTACTCTCTCTTCTCTCCATTAAAACCCTAAAACACAGCAATAAACCCCTCCGCGCCTCTGCGCCTCTGCGCGAGATATTACCAACCAAATAACACACCATAAATACCCAAAATAGCGATCGCTTTTAAAGAATTTGTCTGATTGTAGCTAGAGGTAAAAACATTTCTAACGGATTATCTCCTAAACTGACAAAACCGTAACGAGTGTAATAGTTTTTTGCTTTTTCATCTTTAGCATCAACAAATAAACCAATAACTCCTGCATTATCAGCGATAATTACTGCCCTATTCATTGCTTCTATGATTAAAATTTTACCAATTCCTTTGCCTTGCCAATTTTTATCTACAGCTAATCTGGCTAGCTTAACTCCTGGTACAGTTAAAGGATATTTTTTAGCTAATGATGGAGGAAGTTTTTTACTGCGAACTTCACATAAAGACAAAGTGAAAAAGCCAATAATTATTTTTGGGTTGCTAGCAGTATCGGTTAAAGCAAAAGTGCGAGAAATTCCTTTTTGGTTGTGTTGTCGTGCTGTTTGTTGTAAATATCTATTTAGATACTCATTTCCACAATCAAAATCACTACGGTTATGAGTTTTATCTAGTAATTCAATTATTTTCACTAAAAAATGCTTTATGCTGCTCTGCTGCTTGCTTTAAATTTTCATTTGGTGCTGGAGGATTTTCTAGGAGTGAAAAAACCGTCTCAGCGTCTTTTTCTGATAAATTAATGACTCTTTCTGTTTCTAGTATCTGTTGAGCTTCCTTTAATGCTGCTTGAATTATAAACTGATTTAAAGTTGCACCAGTAATACTAGCAGCTTGTTCTAAAGTAGTTTTGACATTTCGAGGTATTCTTGTGGTCACACGATCATCTTTTTTAGCAGTATTTGACATAGGAAAATTTGAGATTCACACTTCTATACTATAGCAATGGTGACAAAATGACACCACAACTTAAAAGTTATGTTAACTTATTTTTCCCAACCCAATAACACACCATAAATACCCCAAATAGCCATTGCTCTTAAATAATGACTAGCGCGAAAATTACCTACTGCTGTAATTGTCGATCGCTTAACATAAAATTGACTAATCAATCTCTTTGCGTCTACCCCCCTTATTAAGGGGGGATCAAGGGGGGATTCGACTTGGCGCGAGATATTCCCAACAAAAAACCTACTCTCTCTTCTCTCCATTAAAACTATAAAACACACCAATAAACCCCTCCGCGCCTCTGCGTGAGATTACTCCCAATCAAATAACACACCATAAATACCCCAAATAGCCATCGCTCTCAAATAATGACTCGCTCTAAAAGTCCCAACAGCAGTAATAGCTTCAGGAGTGCGAAACTGTAAACCATTTTCATACACTTGTTTCACCACCGTTTCTGTTAACTTAAACGCCTCTTCTGTCATTCCCATTTGCACCATAAAAGCAGCCAAACCGAAATTAATTCCTGTCCAAACTTCCAGAGGATGAGTATCATCTGGATTTACAGCACTTCCATCAGGTAACACCCCATTTGCTGCGCCATATTTACCATCATGAAACTTCAGGAAACAAGCATCATATACTTTTCTTAAAGCGGATTCTGCATACTGATTTTCTACTACATCAGGTAAGCCTAATAACCGAGCGTAAAACTGTCCGCAGAGTTGATCCGCCATGACTACATCGGAATTACTGTTACTATCAAGACGGTAATACTCACCATTCCACAGAGTATCATGATAAAGCGATCGCGCCTGTTGCAACCATCCTCTATAAGTATTAATAGTCTCTTCAATTCCTTGGGGAAAATCAGCAGGTTGTAGGTTAGGATTCATAGGAGGATTAGCGATGAGAGTCTCGCCTATTTTTACAGCAGCTTCTAACGCAGCTATCCATAAACCAGCGCAATAAGCACTAATACCCTGTAATCGCCAGTCATCAAAAGTCTGGTCTGGTGCGCCAGAGTTTTCAGGGATACCATCATTATCTTGGTCGAATTCTTTTAAATATGCCAAGGTGCAAACAATACTATCCCAACATTCCCAGAGAAATTCGGTATTGTCTCCTTTAGTAAACAGGTAATCACGATATACTTGCAATACAAAATCACAAGATAAATCTTTCCATTGGTTGCAATCTTGATAGGATGTGTAGTTTGTTGCTTCCCAAGGATGTTCATTTGGTGCGCCTAAGTCATGAGGTGTGGCATTTTTGGCTTTACGGATGGCTGTTGCACCGTTATAGCCGATGATTCTAGTTTTATCATCGCTTTTCGGTATGGCTCTAGCAAATGCTTCTAATACTGCTTTATCCAGCTTCGACCATAACATCATTAAAGCAAACGAACCGTATAAGCGCACATCGAGACTTTCATACCAACGGTAATCCATGCACTCTAAAACCCCAAACTGTCCTACAGGATCGTCTTCTGTAGCTGCACTCCAGAGAGTACCACCTTGTGTTAGTAAGTAAAGCTCATTAAACAGAGCCATTTTAAACCAATCTGGTAAATCTTCCCTTTCTCGTATGGGATTTTGCCAAGCTTCTATTTGTTCGCGCCACCAATCACTATGTTTTAATGCTGTCCTAACAATACTCCAAGCATTATTGCCTGTGCGTCCGAAAAAGTCAGTATAGCGACGATAATAGTTAATACCTTGGGCAAATTCTGTAACAGGGAAGTCCCAAGCCAGAATAAAAGGAATTTTCTTGGTTTTACCAGGTCTGATAGTTACTCTTACAGCGATCGCGCAAGCAATTTGTTCCCCAGGAGAAGCAGGGGTTTCATCTTCCTTATCTGGTAACGATCCATTAGCTGCGAAAGTATCCCATACCTCACTACCATCCCCTTGAGGATTCCAGCGACCGAGATAAAATACTTCTATAGCAGGATTATTGACAGTGGCGATTGCAATTTGTCCTTCTCCTTCCTGTATCTCATCATGGGGTTGTACCCGATTTAATAAGCAACCTACTCTATAGTTGTCCTGTATCCACTGGTTATAATTCCCTGTACTATCGCCCCATTTTGGTTGATACTCATATTCTGGGCTTCCATCATCCCTTACTTTCACTTCAGGAGACTTAATAGCATTGGTAAACCAACCCACTGTATTTTGCCATGTCAGCATAATACTAAGGGTAATTGCCTTATCTGTAGGGTTATGTACCGTCCAATCAAAAATAGCTACGGGATAACTCGTTTCTTGATAATTTTCTTTCCATATTGGGGAAAACTGTTCACAAGTTAATTCGCTCTTCAACACCCCTTGATACTCATACCAACTACGGGGATATAAAGCAGAATAAACCCCTTTCTCCTTCGGATACCAATTCCATCGAGATAAACATGACCCCCCTCTATCCCCCCTATTAGGGGGGAGGTTTAAAGAATTTTCTTCTTTCTGTTTTACTCCCCTCTCCTCGTAGGAGAGGGGTTGGGGGAGAGGTTTTGGGGAAGAGGTTTCCTCACAACACATCGCATACGCCTTAGTTTCCCCACCTTCTACCGACTCAAACACACTAAACTGACAAGCAGGAATAGACTTAAATATATGTTCTCCACCGTCTAAATGCCAGAGGTTAAAATCTCCTTTTGGCGATCGCCCGATACAACCAGCACCAAAACCTCCCAATGGCGCACCATGCCACGCACCATCATCCAGATTGCTATCATAGCGTACAGTGTAGGGCTTTGACCATCCTTTACCAATGGGACGTTTCCAAGCACAATTAGGAATCTGGGGGCGAGGTATTTGATAGGCTGTCATATAATTAAAATTAACGATCAAGCAAGATTAGGATAGCAATAAAATCTGTAATTAACCAGAATCTTTCCGAGAGATTTAACATGAGTGCCATTACCTTAAATCTTCCCCCAACTATGGAATTAACTTATGAAGAATTTGCTTTAATTTGCAGTACCAATCCCGATTTAAAATTAGAACGTACTGCTTGGATCAAAAAGAAAAGATGGGAAAGTTTAACAAAAGAACAGCAACAACAGTTTATTCCTTTATGTCCTGATTTTGTTATCCAACTTCCCTCTAATTCTGACAGTTTATCAGAGTTACAGAAAAAAATGCAGGAATATTTAGCTAATGGTTTATTGTTAGGTTGGTTAATCGACCCACAAAATAAACAAGTAGAAGTTTATCAGCAAAATTGCCCTGTATAAGTTATACATAACCCTGTAAGTTTATCTGGTGACAATGTCTTATTAAGTTTTACTTTAAATTTAAAATATATTTAAAATTAGTATGCTATATAAATAATAAAAAATAATTTTATAACTGTAAATAATGAAAAATAAAAATTCTGATAATAACTTTAACGTCTGGAATTATAAACCTTGGTGGTGTCAACCCTGGTCAATTATTCTTACAGGAATTACTATCATCGGAGGTAGTTGGTTACTGTTCCATATCCTATGGTTAAGCATTATTGTAGCTCTGCCGATTACTCTTTGGTGGGTATATTTCTTACTACTTTATCCCCGAATGGCTCAGGAAATGTATAAGTAAAATTCTTTACAGAATAATCTATAAAGTTTTCAAAAAATCCTTTTTAATTAATGAAGGACTATCTGTCAAACCCCGATTAACAAAATTAATAAAAGACTTGGCTGATATCTTATCAAAAAGCTTACTAGATTCAATTTCAACATAATTACTTCTATCTAGCCAATAAAAAGTTATTTGATTATTTTGCCAAATCCACAATTCACTAATACCAATGCTTTGATAACTCGCTTTAAGATTATCAATATTGCCACTACTAAAAATAACTTCTACTACTAGATCGGGTAAATCTTTGTCAGTATTAAAAGCATAAGCTAAATCAGGTTCTTTTCCAGCTTGTTTATTAGCTTCAAGTCTAGTTTGTCTCAAAAGAAAATCTAAAATATCAAATTTTTCACAGTAAGCGATAATCAATCTATTAATTAGTTCTGCAATTCTTTCATGGTTTCTTCCTGGTGAGATGATAGTGATTTCTCCATTCCAATAACTAACTAGATAACCTGGATATTCTTCTGAATCAAAATCTTGATAATCTTGCCAATTTGCTCCAGTAATAGTTAATATCTGATCTTGTTGAGCAAATTTCTTAGTATTGATAGGTAGTGTTTTAGTGATTAACATTAAATTTATTTGTTTAGGTTTTTGGTTTTATTATCAATAATCTGAGTTGCCAAACATATAATTTACCATAAATGATTTAATTACCATGACATTTTTTATACTTCTTCCCACTACCACACCAACAATCATCATTACCCTTGGGTATTAAATATGGCAAAATATCCCCTTCAACATAAAACCATTTACCATCAGTTTTAAGAAATTTAGATCGTTCGTGTAACTGTTGAGGTTCAGTAATTTTAAAAACAGCAACAAATTCTACATAACCTAATTTGTCATTCTTTTTACCTTGACTACTGTCTATTATGGTTAAACCCAACCAAGTAGTATTGTTAATACTTTTAGTTAATTCTTTTCTGTCCTTTTCTGTTCGCTTATCAGGATGAAGTGTAGCAATTAAATAATCAATATCGCCAAGGCAAAAAGCAGTATAACGAGACTTCATTAACTGTTCTGCTGTTTCTGGTAATTCTTTTCCTGAAAGATATTTACCACAGCAGTATTGATATTTTTTGCGACTTCCACAAGGACAATTTTTCAGACTATTTACCATTGCTTAATTCTTTATTTTTGGTAATTTCTTTTCATCATATATTAGTAAGTAGTAAATTTTCTCTCGTTGCAAAAATCATAACTCCCAACTCAAGTAATTTTAAATTTGATATGATTTCATTTAACTATTCCATAGCTTTATTAACTTTAGCTTTAGCAATACCTGTTACCACAAGTAAAGTTGCCACAGCTTCTATTCCTCTTGTTCAAAATAATCCAAATCCTACTCAATTAATAATAAGAGCAAAACAACTCTATCAAGATCAACAATATGTAGAAGCAAGTAGAGTTTGGCAACAAGCGATCGCTATTTACAAGCAACAGGGAGATATTCTCAATCAAGCTATGGCGTTGAGTAATTTGGCTCTGACGCAACAAAAATTAGGAAATTGGCAAGGAGCAGAAAGTGCGATCGCATCCAGTTTAGAATTACTCCAAACCCTCTCTCAGACAGCAACTCAACAACGAATTCTAGCTAATACATTAGACATTCGAGGCAGTAATCAGCGATCGCAAGGACAATCACAAATCGCTTTTGAGACTTGGGAAAGAGCAGCAAAAATTTATCAGGAATTAGATAATGATAGGGCGGTGGTTAAAAATAAAATTAATCAAGCTCAAGCCTTACAAGATTTAGGATATTATCGTCGCGCTAGCCAAATCTTAAAGTCCATCCAAACTACACTTACTGATGAACCTGATTCTCTGGAAAAGGTTTCTGTATTACTTAATTTTGGTAATATTCTTCGTGCTACAGGAAACATAGAACAATCTCAAGTAGTCTTGCAACAAGCAGGAAAATTAGCAGAGCAACTAGAAGCCAAACATCACAAAAGCGCAATCTTACTAAGTCTAGGAAATACTGTCCGTGCTTTAGGAAATAGAGCCAGAGAATCTCAAATTATTCAGACAGTAAATTTATCTTCCCCTCGTTGTTTAGCAGATAGTAATCCTCAAAACATTAGTGCATATTATTTACAAGCAGCAGACTGTTATCAACAAGCAGCCTTATCCCTCGATCCAGAAACCAAAATCAAAGCTCAACTAAATTTACTTAGTTTGGCTGTGGAAAATCAAGATCAAGAAGTTATTTCCCAACAATTGGGTATTTCAATTCCCGAGCTAATCTCAAACATCAAAACCAATCTAGCTCAGTTACCTGCTACTCGCACTACTATATTTGATCGCCTTAATTTAGCTCAAAGTTTAATCTGTCTCCAACCCAACACAATTAAATTTTCTTCTCCTATTACTCAACAATGCCAACCATTATTAAAACCGAATCTAGAAATATCTTGGCAAGAAATCGAACAACAAATTCAAATCGCCCTTCAACAAGCTAATCAATTACAAGACAAGCCAGCACAAGCTTATGCTTTAGGCTATTTAGGTGGAGTTTATCAACAAACAGGAAGACTAACACAAGCGCAACAGTTAACCCAACAGGCTCTATTAACTATAGATAACGCCACAGCACCAGAAATCACTTATTTATGGCAATGGCAGTTAGGAAGAATCTATCAACTTAAGAACCAGCCAGAACGAGCATTACAAGCTTATAACGCTACTTTTGAGATATTACAGTCTTTAAAACAGAATTTAGTCGCTATTAACCCAGAGGTACAGTTTGCTTTCCGGGATCAGATCGAGCCAGTATATCGTGAACAAGTAGCCCTACTCTTACAAAATAATCCTAGTCAAGAAAATCTTAGACAAGCCCGCGATACCATTGAAGCTTTACAACTAGCAGAATTAAATAATTTCTTTCGAGAAGCCTGTTTAGACGCTAAACCCCAAAAAATAGAAGATATCGACCCCAAAGCAGCCGTTATTTACTCCATTATTCTCCCAGATCGTCTTGCTGTCATCTTATCTCAACCAGAACAACCCCTTCAGTATTATCAAACCTTTACCAACCCCCAAGAAATAGACCTCATCTTTGAAGATTTGTATGCTAATCTCAGCCCCTTCTTATCCCCTACCAATCCTTTACAACCCAATCAAACTTTTTATAATTGGTTGATTCGTCCCCTAGAAACTAAACTCGAACAAAATGATACTAATACTTTAGTATTTATCTTAGATGGTGTTATGCGGGGTATTCCTGTTGCTTCCCTTCACGATGGCGAACAATATCTGGTTGAAAAATATAACCTAGCTTTAACTCCTGGCTTACAATTACTAACATCTCGTTCCTTAACTTCTAGCACCTTAGAAACCATTGCAGGGGGTTTAACCCAATCTCGTCAAGGCTTTACGTCATTACCCAGTGTCGAAGCAGAAGTCTCAGAAATTGCTACTCTAGTTCCTTCAGAAATACTACTAGACGAAAACTTTACTCGTGATCGCTTGCAAACACAGGTAACAACTCTACCTTACCCCATAGTTCATTTAGCAACCCACGGACAATTTTCTTCTCGCGCAGAAGACACCTTCTTACTCACTTGGGATGATCGCATTAATGTGAAAGACTTAGACCAATTACTCCAACAAAGAGACTTTGCGGAAGATATCCCCATAGAATTACTAATTTTGAGTGCTTGTCAAACCGCAGTAGGAGACAAACAAGCAGCATTAGGTTTAGCAGGAGTAGCGGTGCGCTCTGGGGCGCGTAGTACTGTAGCTACATTATGGTCAGTACAAGACGATTCTACTGCGGAATTGATGACCGAATTATATCAAGCTTTGAAAACTCCAGATATTAGTAAAGCCCAAGCACTACGTCAAGCACAATTAAGTTTATTGCGATCGTCTAGATACCAACATCCCTTCTATTGGTCGGCTTTTATTTTAGTCGGAAATTGGTTCTAATATCAATTCTCACGCATTACTGGTCAACTTGGGTGATGGAAAGGGTGTGGGGTGTAGGATGTGTAGGTTGTGGGGTGTAGGGTGTGGGGTGTAGGGTGTGGGGTGTAGGGTTTAGAGTTTAGGGTTTAGGGTGTGGGATGTGTAGGGAATATCAGTAGGGACCGATGCTTTTTGTTATTAAAATACATTTTCTATCTTCACTGTTATGGCTTGGTTGAAGCGATCGCTTTTAACCAAACTACTAAATAAACCATTTAGGAGAAGTAAGCAGAAATAACTCACTATTCCCCACTATCTCCTTGCTGTCTGGTAAACTCAAGCCCACAATTCCAGCTTTTTTCACAACTACCTGATTTCTAATACTGCCCCACACCAGCATTTCTGTCCAGTGTCCCAAGTCTGGTTGATGACCAACTAAAGCTAGTTTATGAGAGGAATTTTGCCTTTTAGTATCTTCTAGCCATTGCAACCAGTCTTGTATATTTCCCCCAGGTTCTAAAGCAGTAAATATCTCCAAAGTAGAAGATAATCCAGCTTGTAACAGTATTTCTGCGGTCTGAGATGCTCTTACTAAAGGACTGGTTAAAATCAAGTCAAATTCTACCCCAATTGACTGCAACTTTTCTGCTACTTTTTGGGTTTTACTGATTCCTTTTGCTACTAAAGGGCGTTCATCATCATTAGTATAAGTTCCTCTTTCTGCTGCTATTCCATGACGAATCAAATATATTTCCATATTATTCTGCTTTGTTCCAGATTTCGCCGAACTGTTCTAAATCAAAACTTTCTAACCCTATAAGTTTTAAGCTAGCATTACGTCCTTGTTTTAAATTATAAGTTAGTTGAATTTCTATATATTGAGATGGTTTATAGGGCAAATGTTCTGACCATTCGATCGCTGTAATTCCTGGGGTTTTTTCTGCTCCTTCCCAATATATTTCTGGATATAAAGCAGACACTCCTTCTGGTGATAAGCGGTATAAATCTAAATGGTAGAGAGGAACATCAACTTCTGTATATTCATTAATCATTGTAAAAGTAGGACTGGCAATAGGTTCGGTGATTCCTAAGCTCTTACCTAAACCTTGAATTAGGGTAGTTTTACCAGAGCCTAGTTCTCCTTTTAAGAGAATAACCGTACCAGGGGAAAGATGTTGACCTAATAAATAGCCTAATTTTCCCGTAGCAGAAGCATCAGCAAGAAAGAGGTTTATTGTCTTGAGAGTCATAAACTAGACAGTGATGACCACAACGCGGAAATCTTTACTGTAACTTTACAGTATATGGGCATCAAATATATACTTCCTTCATAATTCGTTAGTAATATAGAGACTAAGCCAAGTATTTTTATAAGAGATTGGCAAGATAAGAATAATTAACAATAGTACTTATTCGTAAGTTCACAAGCTGGCTCAATTCCTACCCGAATCGATAGTCATGGTTATTGTTCTTAGTTTGCTAATTCTCTTATTTTTTTTCTTAAAAATTTTTGCGCCATTTGCCACTATACCATCGCAATAAAACTCTAGCTAGTTTATAAGGGTCGTGGCGAACAAAGCCAATATCTTGATCTTCCTCCATAACATTAGCTAGTACAACTCTACGTCCTAGTTTCGCTATTTCCTCTCGATCTACATATACAGGATGGGAATTATCTTGTGCATAGCGTTGGAGAGATTTTGAAGATGGTGATTTACGATGAACTAAAACAGCATCAAATAACTTCTGTTGAGAAATACTATCTATAGCTTTAATATGATCGCCTACTGTATAACCTTCTGTTTCTCCTGGTTGAGTCATAATGTTACAGACATAAATACGGGGCGCAGTAGAACTGGCGATCGCCTGACGAATTTCTGGGACTAGGAAATTGGGAATAATGCTGGTATAGAGACTTCCTGGTCCAATGATAATATATTCTGCTTCCTTAATGGCTGTGATCGCTGCTGGTAAAGCAGGAGGGTTAGCAGGAACACAACCAATATTACGAATTCGCCCTTGAGCTTCGGGGATGTTAGATTCTCCTTGAATAAGTCTGCCATCTTCTAATTCTGCCCATAAACTCACATCGCTAAGGGTAGCTGGTAAAACTTTTCCTCTAACTGCTAAGACTTGGGAACTAGCAGCAATTGCTTGTTCTAAATCCCCTGTAATCTCGCTCATAGCGGTTAAAAATAAGTTACCAAAACTATGACCAACTAAACCATCACCAGCTTCAAATCTGTACTGAAACAACTCAGTTAGGAGTTTTTCTTCATCTGCTAAAGCTGCTAAACAGTTACGAATATCTCCAGGGGGTAATACACCAATTTCCCTTCTTAATCTTCCTGAAGAGCCTCCGTCATCTGCTACGGTGACAATGGCAGTAATGTTATTACTGTATTGTTTAAGTCCTCGCAGTAGAGTAGAAAGCCCTGTACCACCCCCCAGAGCTACAATTTTAGGTCCTTTATTAAGACGACGACGAGCCAACAGCATATCAACTAATTCTTCGTCTCCCTCGGGTTTGAGAACATCAGTAATTGAACCCACGGTGCGAGATTGCCCCCAAAACAGCAGAAATAAACCAAATATAGCTACAATAGGACCTGATATATAATTTGGTATTACTTTCGTTAGATTTTCTAAAACTACGGAAATAAACTCCAAAATACGATAAATGGGTGTTAGTTTCACCCAAATCGCCCCACCAAGTACCGCCAAAACAAAGCCACTCGCACTTAACAGCAACCAGCGTTTGACAAATAATCCAGGGGATAACCATTTATACCAGTGATTAACTTTGTAGGACTTTTTTTTCTTGAGAGAAGATAAATTTTCCATCATTATCTTGTTGCTGGGATTACTGTAGCTCTCTTGCAAAAATCAATATAAAATCAAAACTTACATCTATTCCCTATTCCCTTAACTTAAGTAGGGTTTATGAGACTTATGTAAGAGGTCTAATTAAAATAAACATAAACCATCTTGGTTAAAACCACAGCCAAACTAGCACAATATTATCCTTTAGTTTCTTGAGGGACTAATGATAGTCGTTTGATTGTTAATCTAAGAGGTCTAAAGAGAACTTTCAAAATAATCCATACAGATTGTAATTCCCCTGGGCTACAACGTTTTTGCCATCTATCAGGACGACAATAAATGGTTTCAACAATTTTTCTGTGCTGTGGCAGAGTTAAATTAACAAATTTGACTCTAAATCTGGTTGATTGGTTTTGAATTTGGCTGTGAGTGACTTTTCCAGTCAGATTTAATCCTGCTGCTATCATTTCTAGGGAAACTTCTTGTGAGATTGTTGCACAATGAGGGAGATAGATTTCTGCACTCACTTCTGATAATTGCAGAGTTACCCCAGAGTAAATCTTGTTGTCACTTTTTATTCGTACTTTGGTTTTGAGGTCAAACCATTGATATATTCCTAGTTGGGGAATATCTAGTAAAGTCATTAAAGCAACGCTAATAGTGATCAGGTTATAGCCACTCCACCACAAACCGAGATTGAGTGATGATGTTTCTAGAGTTTGGAAAAGGCTAACCGCAAAGCCTATCATCGTCCCCAATAGTAGTATGATCAGAGGCAAGGCAAGTTGCCAGTTATAGCAATATTGATTTCTAGTAATGCCTTTTGGTGTGACTTGAAATCCTTTAGCAAAGGGATTTAACATCACTCTTATCGCTGTTATTGCCAAAGGAAAACACTGTACTAAAGAGTATAAGTCTGATAGTATAGCAGAACGCGATCGCAAATTCAGCCAAGTAAATACTTTTAGTTGGGTTAAATAATAGGGTAGGAAAAAGTAAATCAGTTCTTTTAAATTAAACTTAATCGCTTCAATACCGAAGAACACGTAAAGTAGGGGCAATAAAAGAAAGAATATACGAGGAATACTATTAAACCAGTGCAATAAACCCTCAAGATGTCCTAATCTTTGCCACAAGTTTAAACCTGGAATAGTAAGAGGATTGGACTTGATAAAAAATGCTTGTAAAGTACCCCTCGCCCAACGTAATCTTTGACTAAGATGAGCGGATATATCTTCTGCTGCTAAACCAGCACTTAATTTTTCATCTAGATAAACTAATTCATAGCCTTTTGCTGCAAGACGTATTCCTGTAAAGTAATCTTCACTTACAGATTCAGTTACAAAATAACCAATTTCTTGTAAGGCTTTGCGTCTAGCAACAAAGGATGTTCCTGAACATACAACACTTCCTGCACCATCCTTAATAGGTTGAATTTGACGATAAAAAACTTCTTCCTCTGAAGTTAAAACTTGCTCTAAACCTAAATTTCTCGCTATCGGGTCGGAATTATAAAAACTTTGGGGAGTTTGAACTAAGCCAACTTTACTGTTATGGAAAAAACCTACTGTCCGTTGTAAAAAGTTAGTTGTCGGAATAAAATCGGCATCAAAAACTACAATTAATTCTCCATTGGTTTGAGTCAGAGCATGATTCAGATTTCCTGCTTTAGCATGGGAATTATCAGGTCTAGTAAGATAGTAGCAACCTAATTTTTGGGCTAATTGTTTAATAGGCGATCGTCTGGTATCATCTAATAAATAAATTTTCTTATTAGGATAATCTAAAGCCTGACAACCCATGACAGTTCTTTTGAGGATAAACTCTGGTTCATTATAAGTAGGAATTAAAATATCTACTGAGGGATTGTATCTTCCTTGAATTACTTTTTGGCTGCATTGTTCTGCTTCTTCATGACGGTCTTTAGTGGTAAACATAAGTAATAGCTGCAATATTCCACCACTAACTGCCAATAATTCCATCAATAACAGCAAAATACTAAAAGTTCCATCAATAGCATTAGCTAAATTGAGAGTAGATAAAGAACGCCACAACAGATAACGAATTAATAATACTAGTAAAATCGTCACGACTATATTGCGTGACTGTTTTTGGGGTTGGGGAAAAACGATAACAATAGTTTGAACTAATAAAAATAGCACCAACGTTGGTGCTAACAAATAGTATTTGTTTTCTACCTGGGGAATATTTAACCACCCAGGAGGCTGTTCTTGAATTAGATGTAGTTTAGTAAAGAATTCTGTTACATGATAGTTTCCCAACAACCAAGATAGTAGAATTGAGGTAATAAGGGCGATGGTAAATAATACAAACCAAGTCGCGGAATGTACAACAGAAGAGTATTGCGAGGTATCTCGGAAACCTTGTTTAACTTGAGATTTCGTTCTTGTTCCAAAAGTTTGCATGATTTAGCTAGAACCATTAACCAAGTAGAGCCAGCTTAACAACGAAGTTGTAAAATTCTTGTAAAAGTTCAGTAGCCTCAAATTCTCATCTTTATCAAGATTTACAACTTCCTCGATTATGGCTTATAGGCTGGACTCAATGTCAATATGCAAACCCTTGGACGAAAAACCGCTCAAAAATGTTTCCTAGCTTTTAGAGATCAGAGGTCAGAGGTCAGAGGTATTTATCCTTCATGCTTCATGCTTCATAATTCATGCTTCACAATTCATAATTCATGCTTCATCCCTTCTTCCTCAATTTGCCAATCTTCATTTTCACCACCAATGATAAATTGCTTAATTGGCACATATTCTTCATTCAGTCGAATTAAAGCGTTAATTAAAACATCAATACCAATCAGATCGCTAGTCCCTAAATCAAACCAACACCTTCCCCAAACACCAAGATATTCAAAACTTCCCATATTGTGCATGACAGACATCAACTGATTATCTGCTTGTTCTTTGTTGTAATCCATATAACTGATTTCAATACCAGTCTCTTGTACCTGAAGATTCTCAGCATTAAACCCTCCCAACTTTCCCAAATAAAACCAGGAGTTGAACACTTCTTCGACATAACTTTGTTCCATAGCAGAAGGTACGGTTTCAAATTCTAGCCAAAACCACAAATCAAAAGGATTAAACTCACGAAATTGTATTTCCATAATTCAACATAAGTAAAGTATCAAGTAATCTTGAAGTACCAATGGGGTGTAAGTAGCTTTTTCCCAGTTTTTCTCTAAGAGAATAAGTCCATGAACATAGCTCTTTGTTATGAAAACTAGATAAGAGTCCTCTTGAGAGGACTTTTCTGTAAAGCGCCAAGAAATAAATTTCTTGGTGATTTATCGCGGATGATGCAAGATCTGAGTTTTTAGCAAGTAATACCATTTTTAGTTAAATTTGCCTGACTATGGCACTGGTCGGGAGAGTCGGGAGAAAGATTTGTAACATAAAGATTGCGGAATTGGTATAAATATCTACTATCTAACCACTAACAAATAACAAAATCTTGCATATGTTTGGTTTTATTAACTTGAATAAACCTCGTGGGTTCACTTCTCATGACTGTATATCTAAAATAAGACGCTTACTCAACCTCAAAAAAGTTGGACATGGAGGAACTTTAGACCCCCTCGCTACAGGAGTTTTACCTATTGCTGTGGGGAAAGCCACCAGACTCTTACAATTTTTACCAGAACAAAAAGCTTATCACGCTCGTATACGTTTGGGGGTTACTACTACTACTGATGACTTAGAAGGAGAGATTCTCACCACTAACTCTACTACTCATCTAAGTCGAGAAGCAATTGTTACTTCCTTAAAGCAATTCCAAGGGGAAATAGAACAAATACCACCTATCTATAGCGCGATTAAAAAAAATGGCACAAAGATGTATGAATTGGCGAGGAAAGGAATAGATGCGGAAGTTCCACCACGAAGGGTAATTATTGAGCATATTGAAGTGATAGATTTTATCTTGGGGGATTTTTTGGAAATAGATGTTGCTATTACCTGTGGTTCGGGGACTTACATTCGTGCGATCGCCAGAGATTTAGGTCAGACTCTAGGAGTGGGAGGAACTTTAGCTAATTTAGTCCGAACTCAAAGCTGTGGAATGTCACTAGACAATAGTTTATCTTTGGAAGAGTTAGCCACAAAACTACAACAAAAAGACCCTATTTTTATCGAACCAGCTACCTTATTAACTCACTTACCCCCTATTTTCTTGAGTCCTGAAGATACCCCCAAATGGATACAGGGTCAAAAGATTTTATTAAGTGAAATACAAGAGCCAGGTATTGCAACTTCTGACTATTATCGCACTCATCAACTAGATAATAACCTTTTTTTGGGAATCAGCAAGATCAATGCAATAAAAAGTAAAATTCTGGTAAAACCGAAAATTGTGTGTATTAATGTGATGGAGTAGGTGATAGAGCGATGGACTCGTGGGAGAAAAAGTGGTGAAGGTGATTATGATATCTCAATCCTCAGAACTTTATCGCATTCTTGAGGAATATATAGAGCAAATTAATAATATTACTAGTAGGAAATATACACTTAATTGGCTTGATGAGTTTGAGGCATGGGAGAACTCTTTAAATAATATTCACTATGATATTTATTTAATAGATGAAAATATCTTGCCATCCCTGACCCAAGAAAATATTGATAATATTAAACAAAAAAATAATTTTGCTCCCATTATTGTTATTACCAGTAGTGAAGCTAGGGGGCAACTTCTCTTAAAATTAGGTATTTCAGATTACTTAAATCTCAACCACTTAAGTTTTACCTCCCTAGAACGCTCTTTAAGAATAGTCATATCCTCAAATAAAAATTACCAAGAACCCAGTTTTCAAGATTTCTTTCAGCAAGCCAATATTGGTATAGCTTTAATTGCTACTACTGGTCAATTTTTACAAGTTAACTCAACCTTATGTAAATTATTAGGGTACTCAGCAACAGAATTTTCTGAACTCACTTTTCAAGATATTACCCATCCAGAAGACCTAGAGATTTCTTGGCAATATTTAGAAGAATTATTGACTTCAGATGCTTCTAATAAAAGCATTGTTAAACGTTATCTATGTAAAAATAAAACATGGCAATGGGTGAATTTTGCTGCATCTCTAACCAAGGATGTTAACCAGAATCCCTTATATTTAATAGCTACAATTCAAAATGTCGATAATAATCAAGTAGCTCAAAAGCAAATTCAATCTTCTGAAACCTTATATGAAGGATTTTTTAGCCATTCTCCTGATGGATTTTTTTCTTTAACTGTTCTTCCCAATAATCTATTAGTCTATGACACGATTAATACAGCCTATGAAAAAATCATCGGAATTAGTAAAGAAGAAATTACTGGTCAATATCTTCATCAAGTTTTACCTAGTTTAGAAGCAAGAAAATATCGAGACTGTCTTAAGTCTGAACAATCTCTTAGTTATGAACACACCCTAAAGATTAAAGGAGTTACTCACACTTGGTTGACTATTCTTGTTCCTATCAAAGATGATTTCGGAAACATTATTAAGATACAAGGTAGTACTAGAGATATTACTCACGAAAAACAGGCGATCGCTGAACAAATTAGACAAACTCGCTATCGTCATTTACTCAGATCAATTGGTCTTAAAATTCGTCATTCTCTTGATATTAGAGTAATTCTAGAAACCACAGTTACTGAACTACAAAAAACTATTCGTGCCGATCGAGTAATTCTGTATCAGTTTTTTTCTGACTATTCAGGCAAAGTAATCAAAGAATCGGTATCACCCCAGTTTCCTTCCATGATAGACCAAGTAATTCTTGACAAGCATTGTTATCAAATAATCTCTCAAAAATATTTTGAAGGAGATGTTTACCAATGGAACGATATCAATCATGTCAAACTTTCTCCTTGCCATCAACAAATGTTACAAAAATATCAAATTCGTGCTAATTTAGTATTACCTATATTTCGCAATGTGCCAGGAAGTTTTGCTCAAGGTTATTCCTCGAAATATAACAATCATTTATGGGGTCTTTTGTGTGTACAACAATGTAGTGAACCCCGTTATTGGAATCAAGAAGAAATTGAATTAATACAACAACTAATAGAACAATTAAATATAGCCTTGTCTCAAGCAGAATTATTAGAAAGTGAAGTCAAACAACGTCAAGAACTAGCTCGTTCTAATGCTGAATTAGAAAGCTTTGCTTATGTTGTTTCCCATGATTTACAAGCACCACTACAAACAATTTCTAACTATGCTCAATTATTAGAGCGTCGTTATCGAAAACAACTAGATACTAAAGCTGATAAATATATTAATTACATTATTGGTGGAGTGCGAAGAATGCGGACTCAAATTGAAGATTTGCTTGAATATTCGAGAGTAGGAAGGGAAAAAAGCACTTTTCGGGAAACAGATTGTAATATGGTTCTACAACAAGCAATCTCTAATCTTCAGTCTGAAATTTGTTCTAGTAATGCCACAATTGTTAAGGATGATAATTTACCCACTTTGATTGCTGATTTCAGTCAGTTAGTAGTTTTATTTCAAAATTTAATTGGTAACAGTATTAAATATCGTAGCTCAATTCCACCTCAGATCCAAATCGAAGTTAAACAGCAAGAAACAATTTGGCAATTTTCCATTTCTGATAATGGAATCGGTTTTGAACCACAATATAAAAAGCGTATTTTTCAAATTTTTCAACGTCTTCATACCCAAGAAGAATATCCTGGTACTGGTATTGGTTTAGCAATTTGCCAAAAAATTGTAGAACGTCATGGTGGTAAGATTTGGGTTGAATCTGAACCTGGTTATGGCTCAGTGTTTTATTTTACTATCCCGAATCAAAACTATTCTCCCTCAGTTCAATCTCAGTGGGCAATTTTACCGAGTAAAATTAAGTGATTTGGCGTAAGGATTCAGGTATTTTTTGCGCTAAGTTTAAAATACTAAGATCTCGGTGACAGAGATATTGTGTAAAGATGAATGTCAATTCGGATACTGCTAAAAATATTCTTTTAGTTGAAGACACCAAAAGTTATCAAGAGTTAATGTCAGTAGCTTTTGAAGAGAATAATATACCTGACAAATTATATATCGTAGAAACTGGAGAAGAAGCCTTAAAATTTTTACGGCGCGAAAATCCCTATAAAAATGTTCCTATACCTGACCTAATATTACTCGACTTAGATTTACCAGGTATCCACGGTCATGAGATTTTAAAAACTATTAAACAAGATGAGGAAATGCAAATTATTCCAGTAATTATCTTTACTTCTTCTACTCAACAAAAAGATATTTTGCAAAGTTATGAGCTTCAAGCTAATTGCTATTTAACTAAACCCTATGATTTTGAAAATTTCTTAGCTTTAGTGGAAACCAGTTTAGATTTTTGGTTGCATTTTTCTCAAATACCTGAGCATAGAGACTATCCTGAATCAAGATAATTAATACTAATATATTATTAATTTAAAATTTTTTTCTTTATTAAATTATAGCAAGTGAACTTGATTTGCGCCGACATCATAATCTTGGTAAAAAGGGAAAAGGACATCTAAGGAAACTGTATTACAAACTCCATCTCGACGCAGTTAAATACCGAGTGGTCTGTCAACTTGGAATTGACGGGTCGAGAAAAGTAGGGGAGAGCATCCCTCACATCAATCTTGACCCTATACTAGATATATTAACTCTCCTCCTATTGCAATAGGCTTTTCTTGGAATAGGGGGTTAATAGAAAATGTTGTAATCTGTGCTTCAACTGCTATACTAGACCACTTTATTAAAAACTTATCACGATAACTTATTAGTGAACCTACTGAGTATTTTTTTACGAAAAAACTAGAATATATACTGAGATATTAATCTAAGAACTTGGAATATAATAATACAATAAACTAAATTTGTTTAATAACCACCTATTATTAAATCTATCCTTAAACTTACACGAATATGTCCTAGAGTCTTTCCTGAAATTATCTTAGTAAACTCCCCAGCTTGCAATATTTTTAACAAATTTCAGAAATATGTTCGGTGAATATTACCCATCTTAAACTACTTTTGATCGAAGACGACATAGCAGATGCAGACTGGATTGAGGAAATCTTAACTGAGGAGAACATCCAGGAACTTGAACTCAACCACGTCAACCGATTGGGAGAAGCTTTAGAAGTTTTATCTCAGAAGAGTTTTGACGCTATATTACTAGATTTATCGCTTCCAGATAGTCAGGGAATAGAAAGTTTGGCTCAAGTAAAACAAAAAGTTCCCCAATCCCCCATCATAGTTCTTACAGCTTTAAACGATCAAGCAACTGCTCTTCAACTAGTTCGTGAAGGCGCGCAAGACTACTTAGTTAAAGGAAGATTTGAAGGAGAACTTTTACTTAGGTCTATATGTTACGCCATTGAGCGTCAGCGTACAGAAGTATACCTACGCCAACAAGCATTAATGAAAACAATGCTAGACCGAATTCGTGAGTCCCTGAATCTAACAGATATTCTTAGTAAGACAGTAGATGAAGTAAGACAATTTCTGAAAACAGATCGTGTATTGATTTATCGTTGTGAATCTGGACATTCAGGGGAAATCATCGCAGACTCTATTGAAACTAACAACTTAGCACAATCTGATACCATTCCTGATATTACTAACATCTTTATCTCAGAATCTCATTCCCCCAACTCTTCTTCTAAAGCAATTGAAGATGTTATCAGTGATGGGCAATTAGACCCTTATACTTTAGCAGAAGATAAAATTAGATCGATTCTTACTTTAGCAATATGGCGTAATCCTTCTCTAGATTACCATCTTAATTCCTTCGTTTTTGGCGATGACCACTATAAAAGTAAGAAGCAAAATCAGAATCGGTTATGGGGAATGTTAGTCGCAAACCACTTTTCTACTCCTCGTAAATGGTTAGATTGGGAAATTGAGTTTTTAGAGCAATTAACAACTCAAGTTACAATTGCCATACAGCAATCAGAACTATGTCTTCAATTAGAAAATGCTATCAAACAGCTAGAAAAATTAGCTATTTTAGATGGATTAACTGGTATTGCCAACCGTCGCTACTTTGAAGAAGTTTTAAAGAATGAATGGCAACGTTTAGCTAGGGAAAAGAAATATCTTTCCTTGATTTTATGTGATATTGACTATTTCAAACTATATAACGATACTTATGGTCATCTTGATGGAGATATTTGCCTACAAAAAGTCTCAAAAACTCTCCAAGAATCTACCAGAAGACCTGCGGATTTAGTTGCTCGCTACGGTGGGGAAGAATTCGCCATCATCTTACCCGATACCGATGCTCATGGTGCGTTGTTTATTGCTAACAAAATTCGTCAAGAGGTTGAGGAATTAAAATTACCTCATAGTCCATCTCCAGTCAGCGACTATGTTACTCTTAGTGTCGGGGTGGTTACTCTAATTCCTCATCGGGGTTCTAATCGTACCACATTAGTTAAGAGAGCGGATGATGCTCTTTATGAAGCTAAACAAAAAGGTCGTAATCAAGTGGTTCAAGGTTAATCATCCTCAAAAAAAAGAGACAATCGATCAGATAAATTGCCTCTACACTATTAAAAATTCAATAAAACAATAGTTTATCTGTTAGCGACATTTTTGATATCAGGAGCAGTTGCCGACATCAAGAAATGTTGCTCGGGAGTAGTTGCTGTTTGCTGCACCAAACCAGGAGCAGAATTGCGTACCAAAGCAGTAAGTTGATCAGTAGTGGAGTCGTAAATTTGGGTAACTAACTTGGGATATAAACCAATACCGACGACGGGTATTAACAGACAAGCAAAGATAAAGACTTCTCTTGGTTCAGCATCTACTAGTTTGGTATGTTCTACTAACTCCTCATTTTCAGGACCATAGAGCATTTCTCGCAACATAGATAATAGATAAATAGGAGTGATAATTACACCTACTCCCATCAAAGTCACGATAATTACACGGAAAGTAGTACTATAGGCATCGCTAGTAGCAAAACCAACGAATACCATCAATTCTGCTATAAAACCACTCATGCCTGGTAGTGCTAAAGAAGCTAGGGAACAGGTAGTCCACATAGCAAAGACTTTCTTCATTTTCTGTCCTACACCACCCATTTCATCAAGCATTAGGGTGTGGGTGCGGTCATAGGTAGCTCCCACCATAAAGAAGAGACTAGCACCAATTAAACCGTGGGAAATCATCTGTAGCATTGCTCCACTAACTCCTAAATTAGTAAAGGAAGCAATACCAATGAGGACAAATCCCATGTGAGAAATGGAGGAATAAGCAATCTTACGTTTGAGGTTGCGTTGGGCAAAAGAAGTGAACGCTGCATAAATGATGTTAACTACTCCCAGAATTACCAAGATGGGTGCAAAGAAAGCATGAGCATCAGGTAACATTCCTACATTCATCCGTAATAGGGCATATCCACCCATTTTTAGGAGAATACCTGCTAGTAACATATGAGCAGGGGCTGTAGCTTCGCCGTGAGCATCTGGCAACCAAGTATGAAGCGGGAAAATTGGTAACTTGACTCCGTAAGCAATGAGAAGCCCACCATAAAGTAATAATTGCAGATTAAAGCTATAGTCTTTAGCTGCGATCTCGCTCATGTCAAAGGTAACAGTATCCCCATAGAATGCCATAGTCAAAGCAGCTATTAGGATAAACAGTGAACCTCCTGCGGTATAGAGAATAAATTTAGTCGCAGCATAGAGGCGTTTTTTACCACCCCAGATAGAAAGAATTAGATAAACAGGTACTAACTCTAACTCCCAAACGAGGAAAAACAACAACATATCCTGTACAGCGAAAACAGCAATTTGTCCGCCATACATCGCCAACATCAAGAAGTAAAATAATTTGGGCTTAAAGGTAACTGGCCAAGCTGCCATAATTGCCAGAGTAGTTACAAAGCCTGTCAAGATGATCAGAGGCATAGACAGCCCATCAGCCCCTAAAGACCATTTCAGGTCTATTTCAGGTAGCCAGGTATAACTTTCTACTAGCTGTAAGTCAGGATTACCTAGGTCGTATCCAGTGTAAAAGGCGTAGATAATTAAAGCAAAGTCAATCAAACCGACTGTCAGAGCGTACCACCGTACCGTTTGACCATCCTTGTCAGGAATTAGCGGAATTAGTAAAGAGGCAGCAATGGGAAAAAGAATAATGGTCGTCAACCAAGGAAATTCTGCCATAAATAGATTTCGAGATAATTTAACCTAATTTTGTTATTGATTCTTTTCCAATGATCTAGGCTAATTTTCTGAATCTAGAGCATTCTTAATGAATTGTTTAGCAAGGGATGGGAGAATCATTGTCTTGTAATCAAGGGATTTAGGGTAAATTCAGTTTAAAACAGGAAAAAGCAGGGGTAATAGAGGAATAGAGACAAGGTTTATATTTAGTTACAGATGAAGCGTTCGCAGTCTGAATAAGACTAAATTAAGAAACTAGAAACTGGACTTGCTCTCGATGGAATTTGGTTACTATAACAGGGAGCATCAAAAATTTTTTGTGTAGTTCTATGGCAGTAAAAAAGCAATTTTCCAGTTTTCAAGAACTTCTCGACAGTTCTAAGATTCCTGTATTAGTAGATTTTTACGCTACTTGGTGTGGTCCTTGTCAAATGATGAGTCCGATTTTAGAACAAGTATCCGCCCATTTACGCGATCGCATACAAGTAGTTAAAATAGATACTGACCGCTATCCTAATATTGCTTCCCAATACAGTATTCAAGCTTTACCGACTCTAATTTTATTTAAAAACGGACAACCAGCAGAAAGAATTGAAGGAGTCCTCCAAGTACCTGAATTACTACAGTATCTTAGTTCCGTAATTTAACTTCTTGCTCCTATGAAGTCCTTCGATTTATCGACGGGATGATATGGCAACGCAGGGTTTATCGGTTCACACGGTTGACAATTTTGATACCAAATCTTTATATACCAATGGGTTCAAGGGTTGTATAATGGCTCTTAAGATAGAGCGAGAAATGAAGAGATGTAGCCGTAGTCAGCGAACTCTCCGCCGTATAAATTCTAGAGACTACTATCCTAAATATAGGGATAATCAAGATTCACAAGGTGAGTACTGTAGCCTTGCAGTGGTAAAAGCAAGAGTCTTGTAACTAAAAAAATATACTCCTTGGGAAGCAGGGAGTCTGCCTGGGTAGCAGCTAGACTGCTACGAGAGTATAGGGCGTTCTTCGGAATAGCCAAACCTCTGGACGCTTAGTAAGACCAAAACTAATCTTGTATTAGTAGAGGCATCGGCGGGAAACAGGAAGCCCTCGATTTATCGATGGGTACTTCACTCTTATAAATAGCTGATAATTATGAATGTTGATTTTCAAGACTCCTTTGATGTCATCGTAGTAGGTGCAGGACACTCTGGCTGTGAGGCTGCATTAGTTTCCGCGCGGTTGGGCTGTCGCACTATGATGTTAACCCTCAATCTCGATAAAATTGCTTGGCAACCTTGTAACCCTGCGGTAGGAGGTCCTGCTAAATCTCAATTAACCCATGAAGTTGACGCTTTGGGGGGAGAAATCGGTAAGATGGCAGACCGCACCTATCTTCAAAAACGGGTGTTAAACTCTTCCCGTGGTCCTGCGGTGTGGGCGTTACGGGCGCAAACCGACAAGCGAGAATATGCTGCGGTGATGAAAGGAATTGTGGAAAATCAGCATTTACTCAGTATCCGTGAGGGAATGGTAACGGATTTAGTACTGGGTAAAAATGATGAAGTTTTAGGGGTAGAAACTTATTTCGGTACTTGTTTCGGTGCAAAAGCTGTGGTTTTAACTACTGGTACGTTTTTGGGGGGACGTATCTGGGTTGGTAATAAGTCTATGGAAGCAGGAAGGGCTGGAGAATTCCCCGCCATCGGCTTAACAGAAACTTTAAACCGTTTGGGTTTTGAAACAGGAAGACTCAAAACTGGTACGCCAGCTAGAGTTGATAAGCGGTCTGTAGATTACAGCAAAATGGAAGTGCAACCAGCCGATAAAGATGTACGGTGGTTTAGCTTTGACCCCGAAGTTTGGGTAGAAAGAGAACAAATGAATTGTTATTTGACTCGGACTACTTCAGAAACTCATAAAATTATTCGGGAAAATCTCCACTTGTCTCCTGT
>JAAUYH010159770.1_pt1 | contig 32605 bp, 35 predicted proteins | sample 7278061 | NCBI WGS metagenome assembly JAAUYH01 (sample SAMN14350203, study PRJNA611818) | marine sediment metagenome | isolation source: surface marine sediment (0.6m) | place: French Polynesia: Moorea | collected 2018-08 | reverse complement strand
GGAGCAGGGGAAGCAGGGGAAGCAGGGGAAGCAGGGGAAGCAGGGGAAGCAGGGGGAGCAGGGGAAGCAGGGGAAGCAGGGGAAGCAGGGGGAGCAGGGGAAGCAGGGGAAGCAGGGGAAGCAGGGGAAGCAGGGGAAGCAGGGGGAGACTAGGAGAAGTGATTGATATATATTCCCCTATTACCCAGTCACCCCATCTCCCCGTCACCCCACCTTCCCATCTCCCCATCACCCCGTCACCCCATCTCCCCGTCACCCCATCTCCCCGTCACCCCACCCTCCCCACCCTCCCCACAACCAGTAGGTGAAGATTTGGCCATCATTTTGGGAATACTAATTATAGTTATCCTCTTTTTTGTCTATCCTCCTATACACGATTATGAGCAACTGGAAACCTGGCACAAGATTACAAAGTGGTCGCTATGAAATTAATAAAGTTTTGGGATATGGAGGGTCAGGTATTACCTATCGTGCCAAAGAATATCCTCAAGGCCATCCAGTTGCCATTAAAACCCTTAACGCTATTATTCAAAATGAACCTGATTTTAGTAAACATCAAGAACGGTTTATTCAAGAAGCATTTTGTCTAGCAAAATGTAATCATACCCATGTGATTAAAGTCCATAACGTTTGCCAAGAAGGACAACTTTGGTGTATGGTTATGGATTATATTGCAGGAGGAACCATTCGACAATATGTTAATTATAAAAATGGTATCAGTGAAGAAGAAGCACTAAATTATATTCAACAAATTGGCTCAGCTTTAACCTATATTCATGAACAAGGATTTATTCATCGTGACGTTAAACCCGGTAATATTATGCTTCGTAAACGGGATATGCAAGCGATTTTAATTGACTTTGGTTTAGCTAGAGAATTTGTACAAGATAAAATTCAAACTCACACCAATTCTCGCACCGAATCTTTCGCTCCTTTAGAACAATACGAATTAACAGCTAAACGAGGAGCTTACACAGATGTTTATGCTTTAGCAGCCACTTTATACTATGTTCTTACCTTACAGTTGCCCTTCCCTGCCCCCTTTCGTCAACAAGGAGCTACTCTCATTCCTCCAAAACAGCATAATTCTGACATCAGTGATCCTGTTAATGTTGCTATTCTCCAAGGGATGGAATTACGTCCAGAAAAACGGCCTCAGTCGATTCAAGAATGGCTCCAACTCTTAACAGAAAAAACAGTAAAAGTTAATCGAAAAGTTCATTGGAGACACTCGCGACAAGTGAAGCTGAATACTGCTAGACAAGAGCAATTAGCGGCAGCGACAGCTTCTCAATCTTTGTACACAAACCATCAAAAAGATACAACAATTAAATCGAAAAAAGAAACCAAAACGGCGCAGAATGTCTCAAAAATAGTTTCAAGTTCTGCTTCAACAGTTAATTACAAAAAATTAGAAGAATTTTTGAGTACAGGGAATTTAAAAGAAGCGGATCAAGAAACCGCAAAAATTATCTTAAGAATCAGCGATCGAGAACAAGCAGGATGGTTAGATAAACATCATGTTGAGAATTTACCCTGTCATGAGTTGAAAATTATTAATCAACTTTGGTACGAAGGAAGTAATGGACGCTTTGGCTTTTCAGTACAGAAAAAACTCTATCAAAACTTAGGAGGAAATCAAGAATATGACGCTAAAATTTGGCGTGATTTTGCCCAAAAAGTAGGCTGGAGACAAAATAAGAATTGGTTATCTTACAAAGACCTCAATTTTAACCTTTGGGCCCCTCAAGGTCATTTACCCATGTTAGGAATGCAGTTTTGGGGGTTTACAGGGTGGTTAACCGTATTGATTCATCAATTGAATAACTGTCAAATTTAAGTGCAAAGTAACTAATTAGTCCTTATATTTTGAATCGGATCACAATCTTTGGTAAAATGAGAGAAACTCAATAAAAGAAGCTGAAAAAAATGAACTTATTAGTAGCAACTGCCGGACAATTCCCTACCTATTTTGTTATCGTCTATGTCGTCGGTTTCATTGCTGCCGTCACCATTGGTTCCATTGCTTGGTATAATTCCAAACGTCCGGCTGGCTGGGAAAATGCAGAAAAGCCCGATTATATCCCTGATGTAGAATCAGATAATCAAAAGGATAACCAGTCATAAATTAGTCCATTGAACGATAAAAAACATTGAATCATCCCTAAATTAAGATCGTGAAGTCTTCAAAAATTACCCAGCTATTACAAGACTTAAAAGAAACCGATGAAGTAGCCCGACAAAGGGCTACCTCTGAACTATGGCAACTATGGTTTGCCCAAAAAGGAGAAATGGGTCGGGAATTATTAAAGCGATCGCAATTTTTTTTAGAAATAGGGAATTTTCAAAAATCCGAAGAAATTTTAACAGAAACAATCAACAATTATCCTGATTTTGCTGAAGCTTGGAATCGAAGGGCTGTCCTTTATTTTGCTCAAGAAAAATACGAACAATCCAAACAAGATTGTCAAAAAGTTATTCAATTAATCCCCTACCATTTTGGGGCTTTACATGGTTTAGGACTCTGCTTATTAGCGTTGGGAGACTACCGAGAGGCGATCGCCGCTTTTCGTCAAGCTTTAGAGATTCAACCCCATGCTTTAATCAATCAAAAGTTAATTTTAGAATGTACAGCGTTGCTTTAAGATATGCTTATGTTCTTTTCTTAAGTTTCTTGACCAAGGCTTCTGCCACGTTAACGGCAGGAGGCAGGGGGTAGGAGGAATATCCTTCATCCCTTCCCCCCTCATGGTACAAGCCCCGTCTTTTAAGACGGAAAGGGTTTGGTGAGAGTACAAGCTCCCACCAAACAAGAAACCTGCTGCCTTCTGCCTTTCAACTCCTGCCTCCTTTTGACTATTGTCCAGCACAGGGATCAGCTTTACTGGCACAGGGGTCAGCTTTTCCAGCACAAGGATCACTTTCTACTGATTCCGCTTTCCCAGCACAGGGATCGGTTTTACCAGCACAAGGGGTACCACAACCGACAACCATCCCCAAACTTAATAGAGACGTTGTTGCTAAGAGTGTTACATATTTTAGTTTCATGATTAAATTCCTCTCAACTATCTTATAGCTAGATATTTGCTGATCATTGTAAAAGAATTCCCTTAAAATAGTCTAAAAATTGCCTGAGAATTTTCGATGAATTACCAAGACTGGTTAGTTAGGGAAGATGGTTTATGCGAACAATGTCAGTTATCTGATGATTGGGAATGGACAGATAAGACCTATCGGCTTTATCGATTTTTAACAGATTTAGAGGATATTTTAGAACAAACTCAAGATGAAGAGCAAATTCTCTTGAGAGTTCGTCCGTTAGTCCGCCGTTTATTGACTAGCTCTTATTGGATACAGGGAGAATATCGATGGCCCAATGCTCAACAAGGATGGTCTGTGGTCAACTTGTACGATGAATTAAATTTTGACCTTACGATACAAATGGTTGCTTGGCTACCCGGACAAGTGTCTAAGATTCACAATCATGGAACCTGGGGAATGGTAGCAGTGATAGATGGAGTCGAAAAAAATACGTTTTGGCGACGAAAATCTCAGACACCAACTTCTGACCAGATTGAAAAGGTAGGAGAACAACACATTTCTTCTGGGGATATTATTTGTTTTACTCCTTCAGCTATTCATTCTATTGAGGTCATTGGAGAAGAACCGGTTGTTAGTTTTAACCTTTATGGCCGAACTAACTACAAACAACGATGGGAATTTGATCCTTTAACCAATACAGCTAAAAACTTTTAATTAGGTTTAAATTGTTTTTCTATGGCATTCAGTAAAAATTCTCGAGGAAATAAACGAGACGCATTCACAATAAGATTATTCATAATTTTCCCTGTTACTACGTTGGATTTATGATTATCTAAAGCGTTAAGGGCATCCCGAACCACCTCTTCTGCTGAGGTTAAACTGCTATTATTCTTATTCTCAAAACTCTGAGGAAACCGGGCTGCTTCAAAGAAATTTGATTCCGTCGGTCCTGGACATAACGCTAAACATTTAATCCCTTTATCCTTATTTTCTGCCCATAACGCTTCTGTAAAACTCAAAACAAACGCTTTTGTGGCTGAGTAGGTTGATAAATAGGGTAACGCTTGAAAACCAGCCAGAGAAGCCACATTTATAATACTGCCTTCCCCTCGTTGCTGCATCTCAGATAAAAATAAATGGGTTAACTCCACCAAAACCGTTACATTGAGTTGAATCATTTCTAACTGTCGAGATAAGTCCCGTTCAGCAAACGGTCCATAATCCCCGAAACCAGCGTTATTAATCAATAAATCCACCGATAATCCCTTATCTTGAACCCGATCATAGACTTTTTGCGCCGCCTGAGGTTCGGTTAGATCCTGTACAATGACCTCAACATGGATAGATGTCTTTTCCTGTAACTGTTTAGCTAATCTATAGAGTTTATCGTGAGAGCGGGCAACTAAAATGAGATGAGTATGACAAGTGGCTAATTCTTCAGCAAATGCTTGTCCAATACCTGAAGATGCGCCAGTAATCAGAGCTGTTTTGGTTACCATTATGATTACAATCTAAAAGGAGTTACTATTGTTACAAATTGTAACGTAAACAAGGAGAAAAAATCTAGCGATTAAGTTAACTGAATAACTTGTGCAACTCACCTTTTCCCTATCCGTCAGTAACATTATGAATGATGCCCCGAAAACCCATGCCCATGAAAGTCAATAACTACTTCGGTCGCTTTCTAAGATTGCGGTGGGGTGGTTGGTCTTTATCCTTGATGGATCGTTATATTGCCTCACAATTGATTGGCCCGTTACTGTTTTCTGTGGGTTTAGTGTCTGTGTTGGGGGTTGCTATTGGTTACTTATCAGATTTGGCGGATAAGGTGGTAGATGCTAATTTGCCTTTAATACAAGCCTCAGAAATCTTACTGTTGAAGGTGCCAGAGTTTACCGCCTATGCTTTGCCTATTTCGGTGATGTTAAGCACCTTATTAACCTATGGACGGTTGAGTAGTGACAGCGAATTAATTGCGTTTCGAGGCTGTGGGGTCAGTCTATATCGTCTCATTATTCCGGCGGTAGTGATGAGTTTGGTGGTTACCGGGGTGACGTTTTTGGTGAGTGAATTAGTCGTTCCGGCGGCTAATTATCGCGCGACAGCAATTTTAGTCGAATATTTACAAGAAGAACATCCCTATTGGCAGAATAAAGACATTTTTTACCCTGATTATGAACAGGTGGTGTTACCAAATGGAGACAAAGAAAAGCGATTAAAACATTTATTTTTTGCCGAACAATTTGATGGTCAAAATCTGAAAACTTTAACGGTTTTAGAGTGGTTAGAAGAACGATTAAATCGTATTGTGGTGTCAGATTCAGCTACCTGGAATGGCCAGGAAGAAACTTGGGATTTTTTCAACGGAACCATTTATCAATTAGCCCCTGATGCCTCTTATAAAGAAGCTTACCCGTTTGAACACCGACAATTACCTTTAACGAAAGCAGCTTTTGAATTTGCCCTACAAGGCCGTGATCCCTACGAAATGAATATTATTCAGGCTAGGCAATATATGAAAATTTTAAAGATGATGGGAGATGATAAAAAGTTAAGGATGTTTCAGGTAAGAATTCAACAAAAATTGGCTTTTCCTTTTATTTGTGTCGTGTTTGGAGTCATTGGTTCGGCGTTGGGGTCAACCCCTCAACAAATGAGTCGGGCAACGGGTTTTGGCTTAAGTGTGGTGATTATTTTTAGTTATTATTTATTGGGCTTTTTGATTGGGAGTTTGGGTCTAATGGGCTTAATTTCCCCAGTCTTAGCGGGTTGGTTACCTAATCTTCTGGGGTTAGGGATGGGCGGTTGGTTACTGTATCGTTTCGCTGAATCATAACAACTTCATACTGAATCCTTATTTGTTGATTGTCATTGCGAGGGGTGCAGCACTACCATAGCCTAATTTTTTGCCATTATCCCCCAAAGCAATCTCTATTTTTCTGGTTCAACTAAAATGGTGGGTTACGACGGATTGTTATCTTCCTGTAATAACCTGAATTATAGCCGTCTAACCCACCCTACCTTAATGCACTAAATAGTCATTGCGAGGGGTAACATAAACAGTAAGCTTTGATTGTTACTAAAAATACCCCGAAGCAATCTACCATAGACATAGAGATTGCTTCTTTTCACTGTGGTTAGGACGTTACAGAGATTCCTCGTTCCTCGCAATGACATATTCTCAGTAGATCACAAAGTCGGTTTGAGACAAGCGATCGCCACCAAAAATCATAAGTTTTAATTATGTAGCAGGAGAAGGAAAAGGTAAAATATCATTGATGGGAATATAAACATCTTTGACTGTGCCAAAAATTTGGTCAACAGCTTGGCGTAAAAAAGAGAGCATCTGTTTTAAAGGAAACTTATCACGGTAAATTAACCGTCCTCCCTGTCTAGGTTGACTAACTTTTCGCCAAAGAAAGTTAACCCAAATATTGACAAGAAGAAAAGAAATACCAACAAATAGAAGCCTGATAATAGGGGTTTTAGTCGTCGTCCTAATCCGACAAGAATTTTTTAGTCGATAGCTACTTTCAACCCCAAAACGCCGACGGTAACTTTCTCGAATATGTGATAAACTGGTTTTGACTTTATGAAGGACATAGACTAAATATTCGACTCCATTTTTGCCTCTTTTTCCTTTTCTATATCGACCAACAATTCCATTGTTCAAAGGTAACAATTTTTCCTGGTTTACTGGACATGGTATAATAAGTTTTATAGCTTTTCTTTCCCTTAATTGGCGGTCTCGCTCCGCGAGTGCTGCCGCACCGCAGGGACAAATTTTCCCTCTCTCGAAGGGACTTTGCGATCTACTGAGTTTCCTAACTTGGCATTTTACTGCTTAATTTTACACGCTAAGTTCGGTAAAACCGAATTTCTAGTAACTATTGATGCAAATGATACCGTTAATGTAACCTATATCGTGCGTTATCAGTCTTAGAATTGAACAACAGTCCTATATACTGAATGACATAACAATCAGATATAACGATTATGAGACTTTCAGATCATCTTAAAATGGCCACATCTTCCCTTTTGTCCCATAAACTGCGTAGTAGTTTAACCATGTTAGGGATTATGATTGGTAATGCTTCTGTTATTAGCATGGTTGCAGTGGGCGAAGGGGCCAGACAAGCAACTGCAGAACAATTTCAAGCATTAGGACCCAATGTTTTATTCGTTGGTTTATCATCGACTCGTGTGAGCCGAACATTATCATCAGAATCTAAACCTCTTCTCCTCGAAGACGCAGAAGCGATGGAGACATTAATCCCTGATTTAACTCATATTTCGCCAGAAATTCATATCAATCAATTAATTAGTTATCAAGATAAAGTTCTCAATAATTCTATTATTGGCACAACCCCTGACTATCTTACCGTCAGATATTATGAAATAGAACAAGGCCGTTTTATCAATAATATTGATGTACGACGAAATAAACGGGTTGTCGTTTTAGGAGCAGAAATTACTGAAAAATTATTTAAGAATAAAAATCCCATTGGTCAACAAATTAGAATTAAAAATAACAGCTTTGAAGTGATTGGTACATTAGCTAAGAAAGGCTCTTTATTTGACTCGAATCAAGATAATAAAGTGGTTGTTCCTATTACCACTGCTCAACATCAATTAAGAGGCGGGAATTCTCCCTATGGTATCTCATTAAATACGATTGCTTTACTAGCAAAAGATCAACAGAGTGTAGATACGGTTAAGTTTCAAGTTCAAAATTTAATGTTATTACGTCATGGAACGACTCGAGAAAACGATATTAAGATTTTTTCTCAAAATTCTCTCCTCAATATGGCAAAAAAAACTAACGCGGGATTAAAGCAAATGTTAGGAGCGATCGCTATTATTTCTTTATTGGTGGGTGGTATAGGAATTATGAATATTATGTTGGTTTCTGTGAAAGAAAGAACGGAAGAAATTGGACTCAGAAAAGCATTAGGAGCCTCCCCAAAAGACATTTTAGGACAATTTGTCTTAGAGTCTATTTTGTTAGCAACCTGTGGCAGTATTATCGGCATTACTGTTGGTTTGAGTGGGGTAATTATTGCTGATCTTTTCTTCTCTTTGGCAACAAGCATCTCTATTCCATCTGTGATTATTTCTGTTAGTATTTCTGGTAGTGTGGGTTTATTTTTTGGTGTTTTTCCTGCTCAACAAGCAGCAAAACTAGATCCCATTATTGCTCTCAAGAATTATTAATTTAGTAAAAACTGTTATCATAGTCAAGGTAATTATTATCAATGAAGAATGAGCTTTTCTAACATTGCTTTAACCATCGCTGGATCTGATAGTGGAGGAGCAGCAGGTATTCAAGCTGACTTAAAAACTTTTGCTTTTCATTGTGTTCATGGAACCAGTGTTATTACTTGTATTACGGCTCAAAATACCCTTGGGGTTAATCAAGTTCAAAAGATTAATTCAGACATGGTAAATGCTCAAATTGAAGCCATTATGAGCGATATTAAGGTGCAAGCAGTTAAGACAGGAATGTTATTCAATGAAGAGATTATTTTAACGGTTTCTCAACAACTTAAACAATGGAAATTAGAGAAAGTTGTGGTTGATCCGGTCATGGTTTCTCGCACAGGCGTTAAATTAATTGATGATCGAGCGATCGCCTCTTTAAAAACCCATTTAATTCCTCAGGCTTTGATCCTAACACCCAATCGTTACGAAGCACAAATTTTAAGCAATTTATCTATTCATTCTCTGGAAGATATGAAAAAAGCGGCACAAATTATTTATGATTTAGGGGCAAAATTTGTCTTAGTAAAAGGGGGAGGAATGACGGATAATTTACAGGGAATTGACGTTTGGTTTGATGGTGAAAATTGGGAGATTTTAACCACAAAAACTGTAAAGACAAAACATACACATGGGACTGGTTGTACCTTATCCGCAGCCATTACTGCTAATTTAACGCTAGGAAAAGAGCCATTGATAGCAGTAAAACAAGCCAAAGCATATGTCACCACAGCCTTAAAATATGGGTTAGAGATTGGGAAAGGAACCGGTCCAGTTGGTCATTTTTTCCCCTTATTACAATCGTAAATTTTTCAAAAAACTTAATATAAATTAAGGTATAAAAACGTAAACTTTGGTTGCATTTTCAACCTTTTTATGCTCAATAAAGTAATAATAGAGATAAAAGGGAGGAAAAGGCGATGAATGAATTTAAAGTGACTGAACAACAAAAAAAGAAACATGACAATCAATTTTATACCCAAATCAATAAAAAAGCATCTCGTAAAATTAAAGCTAGACAGAATAAAAAAACGATTTGGTTTGTCATAGGAATGTTTGGTATGGTAGGGTGGTCAGTAGTCATCCCTACCCTTATTGGTATTGCCATTGGTGTGTGGATAGATACCCATATTCCTAGTCCCTATTCTTGGACTTTAATGTTGTTATGTATTGGTTTGTTTGTTGGTTGTTTAACCGCTTGGTATTGGGTTAAACAAGAAAGCGATCGTTAATCAAGTATCTGGATAAAAAATAGAAAAATAGAGATTGCTTCGGAGGCTGAATTAAGTCTCAAACCTTTTCTTTAGTCAAGATTTTGCCTCCTCGCAATGACAGTTTACTTTATTTTATATATCACTAATTATTAATAAGCACCTTTACGACTAAGAACTACAAAAATTGTTTTAAAAATTAGTTGTAAATCGTATAAAATTGACCATTTTTTCTGATAGTTGAGATCCAGTTTAACCACCTCTTCAAAATTAGTAATAGTAGACCGTCCGTTCACTTGCCATTCCCCTGTTAACCCTGGTTTAACCGCTAATCTTTGCCAATGATAAGCATTATATTGTGTCACTTCATCAAGGGTAGGAGGACGAGTACCCACTAAACTCATATCTCCCATCAACACATTCCAAAATTGAGGAAATTCATCCAAACTACTACGGCGTAAAAAGTAGCCAATATTAGTTACTCTGGGATCTTTATTATTCTTAAAAAAATGACCCTTTGCTTCATTTTTAATCAGATGCTGTTGTTGATCTGCATTAATAATCATAGAACGAAACTTCCAAATACGAAACGGTTTTCCCTGTAAACCACAACGTATCTGACTATATAAAATAGGACCGGGGTCATCCCATTGCATAGCAATAAAAATAGGAATAACAAGAATAAGGGTAAGCAACAATCCTATTATTGCGCCTAAGATATCAATGAAACGTTTAACTTTGCTATAAACAGAACAGTGAGGAAGAAAACTCTGATAGATAAGAGAATCTTGAGAACCTCTAGGAGTAAGGCGGTTAAAAGTTGTACTCACCATGTTTAAAATCTTATTTAGTCTTACTCCTAGTATTCCTTAATAACCTTGGAAACTTAGCATCAGATCATCAAAAATTGCTAAGAAAATTAGTAAGATTAACTAAAATATGGAAACAAAATAAAATAATTGATCCGTAATAATGCTGTTTTCTGTTAATGGAGAATCATTCTTATTCAATTGAACGCAAATAAGATTCATAACCCAATTTATCGAGGTTTTCTTGTTTATCTAACACCATTTGTGCTAATTCTTGTCGATAGGTTTGGACTTTTTTCAGTAATGTTTCGTCGTGAGATGCTAACATTTGAATAGCTAACAATCCTGCATTTTGCGCGTTACCAATGGCTACCGTTGCGACAGGAATACCTCTAGGCATTTGTACAATGGAGTAGAGAGAATCTACCCCCTGTAGGTGACGAGTGGCAACGGGAACCCCAATGACGGGTAAAGGGGTCAAAGAAGCCACCATCCCCGGAAGATGGGCTGCTCCTCCTGCACCAGCAATAATTACCTTTAAACCCCGTTCATGGGCAGTTTGAGCGTAGTTAAACATTCTTTCGGGAGTGCGATGTGCCGATACAATAGCGACTTCCCATCCCACTTCAAACTGCTGACAAACGGCGACCGCTTTTTCCATAGTGGGTAAGTCCGAGTCGCTACCCATAATAATACCGATAACAGGAGAAGAAGAGGTCATGAAGATTAAATCAGTAGAATAAACAGCTATTTTATGATATCATTTCAATAGAAATTATTTCATAATTCCCATTATGGTAAATATTTTCTCATTATTTTGATTAAGTGTCAATAAAAATAGCCATTATTTTGAGTAAAAAATGTTAAAAGATATTACCATTATCAATGCTAAATTACCCGGGTATCAAGAGCAGCAAAAAATCCTGATCGATGGGCAAGGATTGATTGAAGATATCCGCTCAATGGGAGTAACTCATTCAACTCAGAAAGGAGAAAAAATATACGATGCTCAAGGGGATTGGATTTCCTTGGGAGGTGTAGATTTACAAATTAACGGTGGGTTAGGATTAGCCTTTCCAGAAATCCAAGAAAAAGATATACCTAAATTACACCAAATTTGTGAATTTTTATGGCAAGAAGGCATTGATTGTTTTTTACCCACCTTAGTGACAACATCTGTAGAAAATATACAGCGATCGCTCTCTATTTTTGAGCGATTTATGAAGATACAAAAAGAAGAAGAACTGGAAACGGCAAAAGTCTTAGGCGTGCATTTAGAAGGACCATTTTTAAACCATGAAAAAAGAGGGGCGCATCCGTCTCAATACCTTTTAACCCCTTCTGTTGAAGCCATCGAATGGTTATTAGAAGGTTATGAATCTATCGTTAAAATTATCACTTTAGCACCGGAATTAGATATTACGGATGAGGTTATTCCCTATCTATCTTCGCGGGGAATTATTGCTAGTTTAGGTCATTCCCAAGCCAATGCCAAACAGGCAAGAAAAGCCTTTGAAATGGGTGCTTCAATGGTGACTCATGCCTTTAATGCCATGCCACCTTTACATCATCGTCAACCGGGATTATTGGGAGAAGCAATGATTAATCCTGATGTTTATTGTGGCTTAATTGCTGATGGAAATCATGTCTGTCCCACCATGATTGAATTATTATTAAGAGGCAGTCTTTATGAAAGAGGTGTGTTCTTGGTTAGTGATGCTTTATCTCCCATTGGTTTAGGGGATGGGGTTTATCCTTGGGATGATCGACAAATTGAAGTTAAAAAAGGAACAGCAAGACTAGCTAACGGCACTTTAGCAGGAACAACATTGCCTTTATTAGTGGGAGTTAAAAACTTAGTTGAATGGCAATTATGTCCCTTGGGAAATGCCATTGCTTTAGCCACAGAATCTCCCAGAAAAGTGATGAATTTACCTGGATTTTTTTCGGTTCAACCCGCTCACTTATTACGATGGAATTGGGATAAAGAACGCAATCAAGTTCATTGGAAAAGACTATAAAGAAAAAAGGTTAACAATTAATAATTAATCATGATTTCGGTTGTTTTTAATGCTATGATTCTAAGTAGGAATTGATCACTATTCAACCATGTCGGAATCCTATCCATCTCTCCACCTCCACACCGCTTATAATCCTTATCCGAAGTGCGTTTTCTTGCAAGTCACCCCTAAGTTATCAGTAACATCTCAGGGGGAATTTAGTCTCGACTTAAATATGCACTTTAATGAACAAGAAAAGTCGTTACTCAATGGTCAAATAACCTTTGGTATCAAAGGGGGTAAACTTAGCTTGATGGTAGAACAAGGGAAGATTATTGAACCGCAGCTAAATAGTGATCTTCCGTTTAAATTAATAGAATCTTATGATAATAGTGTCATCTGGCATTTAATTGCCCAAACGGGACAATCTACAGTTAAGATTGACCATTTATCCCCCTTAGCTACCATTAAACCTACTCAAGAATCGGTTGAAGTGACTGTCTCTTATCAAGTCAATTTAGCCGATATTTCTATCACCGACGTAACAGGATTATGGCGACATGATATCCATCCCAATAAACATAGTATTTTAGAAAGAAAATTGGCTCAATTTTTGTGCAAAGAAAGACTATCTCCTGAAATTTCCATGATCAAATTAGCCTCTAATCTATCAGGAGAAGTCAAAAAAATAGATAGCCCAACCACCCATATTAAACCGGAACACTTAGCCCAATTACATCAGTTAATTGATAGCCTTTATGATATTAAAACAAACAATTTATTAGAATTAGCTAAAATTGCAGAATTAGACCCTCAAATTGACTTAGCAGGAGGCAATTTTTTAGCAACTGAATTAAGTGCAATTGAGTTAAGTGGAGCTAATTTAACTCACAGTAATTTTCGAGGGGCTAATTTAACCGATGCTGATTTGAGTGAAGCTGTGTTAAACTACGCTAGGTTTAGTGGTGCTGATTTAAGTGGAGCTTATTTAGGCAATGCCAACTTACAGCAAGGGGATTTTTATCGTAGTAGTCTTGCCTTAGCTAATTTAATTGGGACTGATTTAAGAGGGGCTAATTTACAGGATGCTAACTTAAGTCAGACTAATTTGAGTGGGGCTTTAGTTAAGGGATGTCAATTCGGTAATAATGAAGGAATGACCCCAGAAATAAAAGCTAACTTATTAGAAAGGGGCGCAGTTTTTCCTGAAAAATAAGAAAAAATGGTCATTAATCCTCTGAAGTTAATCCATCTTTAATTTCGATAAATAACCCAACAATATCGGTTAAAGAAATTTTCAATAAAGCCAGTATTCCCACAGCAATTAATAGAAGTCCCAACAAGAAATTATCATCGGATAGAATAAGTCCTACTACAACGATAAAATAAGGAGAAACAATACCACTAATTTTCTCAACGATAGTAACAATTTCAGGATTTTCTTTAAAAGTTGATGGTTGTTCTTTTTTACTGACTTTGCTTAATTCTGTGTCATCTTGAGAACTATCTTCAAGTTCGGCTTCTGAAGGAAACATAATATCAGGAATCTCAACATTTTCTGGGGAGTTTTCTTCTTTGGGTTGTCTTCCAAACATAATTAACCTCTTATTGTTTAATCTAGGGTAGCCAAAATGGGGGGATTAAATCATTAGTTATTTTACGTAAATTTTGGTTAATGACTCGTCCTAACTGAATATGAGGTTCATCTGGTTCTACAGGAATAATATTAGCAGGATTTCCTCCCAATGTTTCTATAACTAAATTAGCAGCTTCTAATCCAGTCACATAGGCTTTTTCCTGTGACCAAGAACCATGACCCGTAATGACCCAATCTCCACTTAAGTATAAATTAGTAATAGGAGATTTTGCAGGGAGTAAATACTGATAGCTACCCGGGGCAAAATGAGTCACTCCTTGATGGACTTTAATTACACGACTATCCACAATTTTAGCATTAGCAAAGCCTGGGATACAAGTGGTTAAATCTTGATGAACTTTTTTAACAATTTGTTCATCATTCATGGTTAATAATTGATTGGCGTGGTAAAAATCTGCTTCGATAACACTCCCTGATAACTCTTTATATTCGTCATGAAGATTATTGAGATCAAAAAATGTCCATCCTGTCGTTTTATCGAAACCAAAACAAGCGTTAGACGGTAAAGGAATCTCAACTTTTTGATCAAACCATAAGCGAGTAGCTAAAACATCAATTCCCCCTAAATTTGATAAGTTAGAAAATTCTGAATACTGATTTAAAACCTTACTTTCTCTCACTATTTTTTTAATTCCACTAATGCTAACCCCTAAAATAACCGCATCGGCTGCAAAAATTTCTTGATCACAAATCACTCCTTTAGCCACACCTTGATTATTAACAATAATATCAGTAACTCGCTTATTAGTTAGAATTTTCCCCCCTAAACTTTCTATCTTCTCCACCCAAGGTTTAAAAATCATTTCCCCTACGGTTCCCCGACACCAAACCACATCAAAATTGGGTTGATGGGCTAAGATAAAATAATAGAGCATTCCTAAAGTTGCGGCTGCGCTGCATTGTTCTCCTGGGGCAAATAAACCCACTAATAACATGGGTTCAAACGCATCTTTATAGAGACGAGAAGATACCCCAAACTGTTTAAATAACTCCCTAGCGGTTACTTTATCGTATCGTTGCCAAGCTTGAGGGGAATTGTCAAAATCAATTAAGCTATACAGGAGGGGTAAAGCAGACAAACGATCAATTAAAGGAAGACGTTGAAACTTAGTATATAAAAAGGTTCCCAACGGAGTAGGTAAAAGGGGTTCATTTTGAAAAATTGGCGATTCTACCTCTAAACCGTCTGGAGAATATTGGGAAGAACAAGTCCAATTTGTAAACGGATTTAACCCCAATTCTTCTACTAATTGAAAGATATTTTTATACGGATACCAAAAGCCATGAATTCCTGCTTCTATGGATTTTCCATCCTCCGTTTTCCAACCCGCAACTAACCCCCCAGGATAAGGAGATGCTTCCAATAAAGTAACATCATACCCTTGTTTGGCTAAGTGATAAGTTGCCCCTAAACCTGCCCAACCGGCACCCACCACCACAACTTTATTTTGTCTTGACATTGTTTTACCTGCTAAATGTTTTTAACCCAAAATAACGATTAAAATTAAAAAATTGATCGCCACCAAGGAACATCCTTAAACTCAACAAAATTAATCTTTTTACGAATATCATAAATGTTCCATCCGGTTAAGCGAGATAAAGTAACGGCTTCTTTTTCTTGTCTTTCTTTAACCGATTTATAATAACTATCTGCTGCATCACAGTCCCGTTTTTCTCGAAAGGGATGACGAATAATATATCGTCCTTGGAAAAGCTGATTATTGGCTGTTTCTTGAAACTTCAAATCTTCAGGGAAATTATCCCGTTGATAGCGAACATGAAGACGGGTAATAAACACATTATTAAACCTCCCACGACCCCCACTATTATCTAACCAAAATACCCCCGCTTTTTTTAACTCTTCTCTGTTTAATGGTTGTGCTGAACAAGGGTCACAATTAGCCATATTCCAAGCATATTCTATAAACGCGACTTTCTTCCCATTTCGTTCATAGCTTTTCGTAAACATGGCTTTATAAAATGGGGCAAATTCTTCTTGTACAAACTCAGGAATTTCTAGATCAGAAGGAACTTTTACCGTCCGATAATTGGTTAATTCGATTTGCCCTTGAGGAGATAACAAGTAAACAATTAAATCCTGTTCTCCTTGAGCATTTAACATTCCTAAACGAATAGGTAACATAAATTTAGGAGATTCATAAGCCATCATCAACGGACGAAGGGATTTAAACCCGGTATTTTCGTATTCTGTTAAATTAACTTTCGCGACAAAAAATTTAAGATTTTGTTGAATATAAGGGCGTAAAATTTCCCTAGCACCATCGGGTATTTTATAGCCATTTTCCTGTAACCAAATTTCTAACCCATTGGACTCTTTTGCACTGAGGATAACGATATCGTATTCTCCTACTGTAAACTCTTCTTCAACGGTTACCCCTAACGCATTTTGGCGACTCGTTTTCATTTCTGAGTCTGCTTGAGATGCAGCCGGCATTCTAAAAGATTCCTCCTGAAGATAAGCACGACGACAAGGGTCTTCATCAAAATATTCTACCAATCTCGGCGCACTAAACCCATCCAATCTTTCAATAATTTCCGGTTCTCCGACTTTAACTTGTTCTTCTTTTAAAACAACTGGAACCGGAACTACCATTGCAAAATCATTAACCTCCCCTTGGTAATCATTGGCCATGGTTAAAACAGTCCGTTTGCCATCCCTAGCAATGACCACTTGAGACGCTTGGTTATAGAGATCACTATCCGCTTTTGCTACATAAAAACCACAAAAAGCACTAGCAGAATTAATAGAAACTAATAAAAAGAGAAGAACTAAAAATATTAGGGTTAAACTACGGCTTAATTTCATAATATTTTTTGTTGAATAGCTTAGGTAATAAGGTTAAGGAGTGGGGAAAAATCAGGCTTTTTCTGTTTTTCCCCATTCTCCAGAGAGTCGCACTCTATTTACATAGTTAAAGACTGAACATCCGTTTCTAACAAGTTAGCAAATTCTTGTAAGAAAGCAGCAGCGTGAGAACCATAAATGACACGATGATCACAAGTAATATTAACCGCCATTTGACGTTTAACCCCGAATAACCCGTCAGCAGTGGCTACCACTTGGGGACTGGATGCACCGATGGCTAAAATTGAGCCTTGTCCGGGGGGTAAAATAGCATCAAACCGATCAACCCCAAACATCCCTAAATTAGATAAGGTAAATGTGCCACTATTGTACTCTTCAGGTTGTAACTGTTTAGAACGCGCCCTGTCCACTAAATCTTTCCAAGTACGAGATAGGGAATAGATATCGATGTTATCTGCATTTCGTAACACAGGAGTAATTAAACCCCCATCCGGCATAGCAACCGCGATCGCAATGTTGATAGACTGGGGATAACGAATCCCTTGATCGCTGTAATTAGCATTAACGATAGGATGTTTTTGTAGGGTGACAGCCACTGCTTTCGCTAATAACGCTGTCATGGTTACCCCTTTCGGCTTCAGTTTCTTGTACAGTTTATCCAACTCATCGGTGGTGATGGTATAACCCACATGGAAGGTGGGAACTTGTAGGGTGGCCACCATGTTTTGGACTACCGCTTTTTGCAACGTATTGAGGGGTACGGTTTCTCCTGCGGTAACAGGGGTAGGGGTAGGAGGGGCAGCAGCCACTTGAGGGGTAGGAATAGGGGAAGTGGGTTGAGAGGGAATAGCGGGGGGTGTCGGGGTTTTTCCGGCGGCCTTTTCAATATCTTCTGCTACGATTCTGCCGTAAGGACCACTGCCTTCGATGGTGTTAAGGGCAATGCCTAATTGTTTGGCCAATTTTTTCGCTCTGGGGGAAGCCACAATGCGGTTACTTTTTCCGTTGGTTGAAGGGGGAGCCGACACGGTAGCTGTAGCCGTTGTTGCTGGTGCGCTAGAGGCAGTAACTTCTTGTTTTTGAGGGGGGGCGGGTTCAGGGGATTTTGGTGAGTTAGAAGGGGCTTTTTGTTGAGCTTGAGCAATTTCTTCTTGAGTTTCTGCAATTAAAGCGATCGCATCTCCCACTGGTGCCTCTTGGCCAGCTTCGACTAAAATCGTAGCGAGATAGCCATCATAGAAAGATTCCACATCCATATCTGCTTTATCCGATTCTACAACCACCACCGTTTCCCCTTTGGCGACTTTATCCCCTGGAGACTTAACCCAAGAGACAATTTTTCCCTCGGTCATGGTAGAACTTAATGCAGGCATGAAGATATCGTGAATCATGGAGCGACCTTCCCAAATATACTGTTAAATCGTTATTGATGGAATTGCTGATAAGAGCAATGGCAATTTATTATGAGCATTTTTGCCATTTTATATTGTACCTGAAAAGGGGCTGCTTGCGTATTAGGGATGTTTTTCTAGACTGGAGTTTATCTTAACAGTGAATCCTTATTTTTTGATTGTCATTGCGAGGGAAGTGAATAACTACTATCGTTTGATTTTTTGTCATTATCCTACCGAAGCAATCTTTGTTTTTAGGTTAGGTGTTTTAGAGATTGTTTCGGAAGCAGAGTCAACTTAGACCCTCTTTACATATTTTTCCTTTAAAAAGAAATAATTAGTGCAGTTTATTCTTTTACCCTGCCACTAAATTTTATAAAATCTCAAGAAAGATTGTAAATCATTATACGGTTGTACCTTGTGAGATGATATTGATGATCAAATTAGTTTATTAAAAGTTTAAATTTTAGAGAAATAATTGTTTTAATTATTATTAATTAGAATGATTTTTACTATTGACGCTAATAATTAAGACTTGCTATCTTCTAAACAAGAAAAGCAAAGTTAAGTCTTTTCCTTTGAAACCAAAATCAGGTAAGGAGTGTTGAATTATGTCTCGTATTGCTATTAATAATTTGAATCGAGTAAAGTCTCAAGACATTATTACTTTAGAACAGAAAGAATTACAATTCATACAGGGAGGAGGTAAATTTGGAGATTTTCTAAGGAAAGTATTTGGTGGTAGTAAAAATGAACAAACTGTCAATGTAACTGTTAACTGCTGTTGCAAAGATGGAGACGGATAATCCATTTTAAGAGTATTTGAATTTTAATTCTTTGTCGTCAAAATAATTTTAGTACGAGCTTAATAATATTAAGCTCGTCCAGACTTTTGACGACTAAAGTTTAGATCCTCCCTTTTGTAACTTCTTAATAAAGATCACACACAAAATCAATTAAACGACTTATCCATTAATTATTTTTAACAGGAGAAACCAATGCCAAGAAACCACAGAAACAACCATAAAATTGAAATTACGAGCTTAATGGATGATGCAATAGAAAATGCAATTGCTCGTAGAGAACAAAGTCTTACCCCTGAAGAAGCAGAAAAAATTAAGGGTGGAGAAAAAGTTGCAATTTTCGGTGGTCGTCTTTTTCCACCTATTATTATTACTCATTAGTAAGGTTCTTAATTATGGACAAAATAACTAAGGATAAAATGCCTCTTTGTCCAAGTGCTAGACCAGAATGGGATAACAGCGTGGTTTTTGGGGTCGTCAGAGGTACATTGGACAACCCTAATGTTACTTATCTAAAAAAGTCCCAACCCGTAACAGAAGAATTGCTAGAGTTAGCTAAACCGGTAACTCCCACAGAGGTATTTAGAACGGCTGCGACTTGTGTAGAAAGTCAGTGCCAGCACTTTAATGGGACAAAATGTACATTAGTACAACGAGTCGTTGATAAATTACCAGTGGTAAAGGACAATTTACCAGCTTGCGCTATTCGTAAAGATTGCCGTTGGTGGTTACAGGAAGGAAAATCTGCCTGTTATCGATGTCCTCAGGTAGTTACAGATAACTACGCTACCACTGAGTTAATTCGTGAAGTAGCCAAACCACCAAAACATTAAAATTATTATGAGGTCAAAAAGCAAATGTTGAAAAAACAAAACCAAGAAAATCAAATTGAAATCACCAACTTAATCGGTGATGCTGTGAATGATGCAATTACCCGCAGAGAAAAACACTTAACACCCGAAGAAGCAGAACAAATTAAAGGGGGAACTGGGTTAATAGATAAAATTATTCATCTTGGGGGATATTTAATAGGTTAACCATCTAATGGTTGGCTTAGTCAATAAAATTCTTTTTAATAGTAGGTTGAGTTTAGTGTTCTTGAACTCAACCGAATTTTTATTAATGAGGTGCATTATGTACAGCCATGTTAAATACACTGTTATCAATATAGAGGCATGATTGATTTAAGAAAAGCCGTCTATTACGAATATATTGATGATACTGTTGTTGAAATTTTCGACAAATATAAATGGGGACTGAGACGTTTAGGAGTTAACTTTTCTCAAGACTTATTAGAAACTATTGTTTACTGTCCTCACAATTTAGAAAATACCTTAATCGCATTTTGTTCTTGGGTTTTATGGTTAAAAAGTCAAGGAGAAAAAACCTACCCTGATAGTTTAGCAGATACATTAATTAAAGCCCTAAAATCTGACAATGGTTGGATACCCTATAATTATCAAAAAGATTTTCTACAACACCATCTAGATATTTTAGAACCGCCTCAAGTTTCTCTCTGGAAAACAGCAGCAATACAGTTAGGAGAAGACTTAAGAAATCGAATTATTGCGGATATTTCTGAAGAAGGGGATCTCATTTTTAACCCCAATGTTTTATTAACGGATGAAGAGAGACAAAAAATTGAAGCTTTTAAAGGTTATATTACTGAATTATATTTGTAGTAATCAAAAATTATCAGTAACTGGTTGGGATATGAATGTTGACATTGTTCGTGCAGTGGGACAACGAGCAATTCCATCAGTTCCCGAGCCTTCTGCTGTCATTAGTTTATTAACGGCTCTCCCGACAGTGTGGGGTAAAAAGTATAATAGACTACATACCTAAAATGGTGGGTTATGGCGCAGACCATAAGTTATTGTATTTTCATAAAAATCAACCCTGCGCCTAACCCACCCTACCGTCTTAAGATTCTATTGATAAACAGTCTCTAAGGGTGGCAATTTTTGTTACCCTTTTAATATTACTAATTATTTTTTTTATGACTATCGGGATTTGGATTTTAGGGGATCAATTACATTTAAAACAAGCTGCTTTACTGACTTGTCAAAATGATAGAAAAGATACGCCTGTTATTTTGATTGAGTCTTTTAGTCACATTCAAAAAAGACATTATCATCAACAAAAATTAGTGTTAATTTTCTCAGCGATGCGTCATTTTGCTGAAGACTTAAGTTCACAAGGCTGGCAAGTTACCTATAAAGTAGCACAAAATTTTGAACCCGCTTTAAAGGATTGGATTAAAACAAATAAAATAACAGAATTAAGATTGGTAACTCCTTATGATCGCCCATTTTTAAACCTTATTCAAACTTTTAACTTAGATTGTCAATTTAAGTTGATTCCTAATAATCACTTTCTTTGGAGTCAAACAGAATTTAAACAATGGACTGACTCACGTAAACGCTTATTACTAGAAGATTTTTATCGAGAAGGACGAAAAAGATTCAATATCTTAATGGATGGAGAACAACCGATTGGGGAAAAATGGAACTTTGATAAACAAAATCGTAAACCTCCTAAAAAAAGTTTAAATCCCCCAACACCGTTATGGTTTGAACCCGATGAAATCACCCAACAAGTGATTAAAGATATTAAATCTTATAACATCGAAACTTATGGTAAAATTGAACCTTTTAAATGGGGAGTCACACGCTCACAAGCATTACAAGTTTTAGAGCATTTTTTAGCTAATAATTTAAACAATTTTGGCACGTATCAAGATGCAATGATTACAGGAGAATATACCATGTGGCATAGTTTAATCTCTCCTTATATTAATCTGGGTTTACTGACACCGTTAGAAGTTATTAAAAAGATTGAACAAGCTTATTATGAGTTTGATTATCCTTTAAACAGTGTAGAGGGATTAATCCGTCAGATATTAGGATGGCGAGAATATATGTATGGAATTTATCAAGTAATGGATGATGATTATAGAGAGAAAAATTGGTTTAAGCATCAAGAAAAGTTACCTGATTTTTATTGGGATAGTTCTCAAACGGATATGAATTGTTTAAAACAAATTCTACAACAAGTCGAAGAAACAGGCTATGCTCATCATATTCAAAGATTGATGGTTTTGAGCAATTTTGCTTTAATTGTTGGGGTATCTCCTCAAGCTGTTAATGATTGGTTTCGCAGTGCATTTATTGATGCTTATGACTGGGTTATGGTTCCCAATGTGATTGGAATGGGACAGTTTGCCGATGGGGGAATATTAGCCTCAAAACCCTATGCAGCATCCGCTAATTATATCAACAAAATGAGTGATTATTGTAAAAGTTGTGTTTATAAACATAAGCAGAGGACTGGAGAAAAAGCTTGTCCCTTTAACTTTTTTTATTGGGATTTTTTATCCCGTCATCAACAACAATTAAAAGATTTAGGAAGAATGAATCTTGTTTTAGCCAACCTCAAAAAAATGGAATCAGAAGAATTAAAAGAAATACAAAAAAAAGCACAGCAATGGAGAGAGAAAAACGGAGGAGCCTAAATTTGAGAAAAATAGGCAATCCGAAACAGAACATCAGTTATAATAGGAGTTATGGATAATAATAAGCAATTTATTACTTGGGAGTCAACAGTTACTTTTACTGTTGCTACTTTTGCTGTTTGGAGTATCTCTAACAGCATCCGAGTTTTATTGAATTGGAAATCACGGATTCCCTGCTTTATTACCTCTTTTTTAGTAGCTTATCTGACTATTAGTTTCACTAAAAATCCAGATAGTTTTAGTTTAAATTATCTTTCTGTATTAGACTATCCTATTGTATCTCTTAACGCCTGTCTACTCTTTTTAAGTTCTCTAGGATTACAAACCGTATCAACTTCTCACTCTTCACAAGAAAAACAACACCATAGACAGAGAGTTAAATGGTTGACACACTGGTAAAATTCTTATCAAAATTTTCTCTTATTTTTACTTTTCTTTGAATGACTTTAGCTATTTTCAATTAAATCTTATTTAGGCATTATTAGTTATTTCTGAATCAGAAACTTCATTATCTAACAAGGCTATTCTTTGATCATTGGGAAAGAAATTTTTATCTAATATTTGTTCAATCGTAAAAGGGCAGAATTTTGGATAATCATAGGTTTTATTTCTTGTCCAATCTTTTTCTAATATTAATAATTCAAGAACATCCTCATAAATAGGGGTAATTGCTTGGTGTAAGTAAGAATCTAAAGTGTTAGGATATTGTTGGATTAATTTCTTAATAAGAATTCGATGACGCGCTACATTCATCATCCATTCGCTATTAAAATCTAAATAAACTGTTCTTTGAATAGCAAGTTTCATCAAATATAAAAGCACTACCATCAAATAATCATTGAGTAAATTATGGGAAAAATTGGCTAAATTCTTAAGTTCCTTTCCTAAATTATCCCAGTCTAAAGCGTCGGAATCTCTTTTTCTTACGGCTTCCATTTGCTGCTTTAGCCATAAATCATAATTGGTTTCATATAAGTTATCATTCATTGAAAAAGTCCTCATCAGTAACAGAAACATACCTTTAGCAAGAGATTATTGCTCCTTGTTAAATACTCCGTATTAACCTGGTTTTCAAAAGCTAGAAACTTATTCTAGTGTAGGTTGGGTTAAGGCACGAAACCCAACAGAATCTAATTCTAATAGTAAATTAATTGTGTCATTAGTTTCAACAAAAATGGTGGGTTACGACGGATTCTTATATTTTTGTAATAATCTAAATTATAGCCGTCTAACCCACCCTACGCTAATGCTAATTATATCAATAAAATGAGTGATTATTGTAAAAGTTGTGTTTATAAATATAAGCAACGAACGGGGGAAAAAGCTTGTCCCTTTAACTTTTTTGATTGGAACTTTTTAAGGAAAGCGATCGCCTTTTTGATTAAAATTTAATCGTCCTAACCCTAAATATAAACCTTGGGGATTTTCTCCCGCAGGATAAACAGTAATGGCAAATTGATAATTACCGCTAATTTCGGGGTTACTTTTCGGTTTCATGGCGATGGTAAAGGTTTTACCAGGGGGAATCGGGGGATCAAAAATCACAGCAATTTTATTATTATCCAGATTCCGTTTAACCCTAGCAATGGTTAAAGTATTATCTCTATTCACGGGTCTTCCTTCAAAAGCAACGGTATCATCTAAATAAAAATAAATGGTGTCTAATCCTTGGGTTTGTTGAAGGGTTAATTGTTGTAAAGATTCACCAACATTCATGGGTAAATGAACCGTAAAGTAATAAGTTGCCCCTTGAACACGAATTCGACTTAAGGTAGTGACTGTATCGAGCAACTGGGGAGAATAATTGAATAAAGTTTGATTATTTCCTGTCGTGAGGGCTAATAAAGGAGAATTAAGAATAAGCGTGCTACTGATAATCCCTAAAATTGTTTTGAACATTGGACGAATCACTATCTTAAAAAACAAAAACCTAGGTTAACCTAGGTTTACATTTTACTGATTATTTTTTATCCTTTCTTCTGATTGAAGGATTCTAGACTCTAGTTTAGAAGGTTTTGCGAACAGCAGCCGCTTCATCGGGATGAATGCCCAAACGAGTTAAGTTAAGGCGGCCTTTATTGTCGATTTCACGCACCTTAACCACCACTTCATCGCCGACGGCCACCTCTTCTTCAACCTTACCGACGCGCCTTTCAGCCAACTGGGAAATGTGGATCATGCCCTCTTTCCCGGGTAAGACTTCCACAAACGCCCCAATAGGAATGATACGGGTGACACGACCTAAATAAACTTCCCCTTCGTTCAGTTTACGAGTCATATTGAAAATGAGATCCCGGGCCCGTTCTGCCTTTTTCGCTTGAATGGCAGCAATGGTAACGGTTCCATCATCGGCAATATCAATTTTTGATCCCGTTTGTTCGGTAATACTCTTAATGGTCTTACCACCCGGTCCAATCACTAAGCCAATTTGTTCGGGATCAATTTTCATCGTCAATAGACGAGGGGCAAACGGAGAAAGATCCGGACGAGGTTGATCAATGGTGGCCAGCATTTTATCGAGGATATGTAACCGCGCCGGTAACGCCTGTTCAATGGCCTTAGCCACAATATCCATGGTCAGTCCCGTAATTTTCATATCCATTTGCAAGGCAGTGATACCGCTATCGGTTCCTGCCACCTTGAAATCCATATCCCCTAAAAAGTCCTCAATCCCTTGAATATCGGTGAGGATACGGACTTCTTTCCCTTCTCGAATCAATCCCATAGCCGCCCCACTCACCGGTTTAGTAATGGGAACCCCGGCATCCATTAAGGCCAAGGTAGAACCACAAACAGACCCCATAGAAGTCGAACCATTAGAAGAAACCACTTCGGATACTACCCGAACCACATAGGGAAACTCGTCTTGAGGGGGCAGCACAGGGAGAATCGCCCGTTCAGCTAAGGCACCATGACCGATTTCTCGCCGGCCTGGAGATCGTAGGGGTTTCGTTTCTCCCACAGAAAAGGGTGGGAAATTATAGTGATGAAGATAGCGTTTTTCGTCTTCAGGATGGAGATCGTCCCCTAAATCTTGGGCATCTCCTGGAGTACCGAGAGTAGCCAAAGAAAACACTTGGGTGAGTCCTCTGGTGAATAACGCGCTGCCGTGTACTCTGGGGGGTAATAATGCCACTCGACAGGAGATAGGACGCACTTCATCCAGTTTACGACCATCGACACGGATGCCTTCGTCGACGATTTGCGATCGCATTAACTTTTTGGTCAACCCTTTGTAAAGATTGCCTAACGCTTTAGGATCTTCGGTAGTGGCCGCTTTAATGGGATCTTCTTCGGGGAGTTCAGCGATCGCTTCTTCAATGGCCGTTTCTTTGATGTTATCGAGTTCCGTATCCCGTTGTTCTTTACCGAGATCGTATTGAACCAGAACCTTCTTAATGGAATCTGCCGCGCGATCGCTGATAAATTTTTCTAACGCTTCATCGACGGTTGGGGGTTCGGCTTTGACCAACTCCATGCCCAACTCTTCCATGATGTCGTATTGGGCCCCGATCAAGTCTCTTACCGCTTCATAGCCAAAATCAATGGCTTCGATGATGTCTTGTTCTGGGAGTTGGTTGGCCCCAGCTTCTACCATCACCACCCCATCAGGACTACCGGCTACCACCAGATCAAGATCCCCGCTTTCTACTTCTCGGTAGGTGGGATTGATAATAAAGTCATCCCCAATTAACCCCACTCTCACTGCGGCCATCGGTCCGTAGAAGGGGATTTTTGCCTGAATCACAGCAATGGAAGCCCCTGTTACCGCTAAAACGTCGGGGGGAACTTCTTCATCCATAGACAGGGTAGTAGCAATGATCTGAATATCATTACGCCACCAATTAGGAAACAGGGGACGGAGGGGGCGATCGATTAAACGACTAATGAGGATTGCCCGTTCTGGGGGACGGCCTTCCCGCCGTAAAAATCCCCCGGGGATACGCCCAGCAGCATACAGTCTCTCTTCGTAATCTACGGTTAAGGGTAAAAAGTCGATGCCTTCTCTTCCTTTCGTTGTTGTTGCTGTCACCAAAACTGCCGTATCTCCGGACTGAATCAAGACTGCCCCGCCAGCTTGGGGGGCCAACAATCCTAGCTTTAGCCGAATATCCCGTCCGTCGAAAGATATTGACTTGTCAAACTCTTGCATGTAGCGTTGGTTCCTTTTCTTTTATCACGTTTCTCTTTCTGTCGCAATCCTAACATTTTTAAGGAACTTGACGCGATGGTTTGATCGATGTAAGGCTAGTTATTTCACTTTGTTACCGAAAAATTAGGGGTTTAAAGCCCCGCCGTTTACGGCGTATAGTTAGGGAATATGTCAAACTGTGGGTGAGGTAAGTTAGCTGCGTGGAATCCACGCGACAGGAGTTTAAAACCGTTATGGATCGTAACCTTTTAAAAAATCAAGCAAACGTTGTTATCATTGGTGGAGGCTTTGGAGGTTTATATACGGCTCAAGACCTCAAAAATGCCTCTGTAGAAGTCACTCTCATTGATAAGCGCAATTTTCATCTCTTTCAACCGTTACTGTATCAAGTGGCCACTGGCGCACTGTCTCCGGCGGATATTTCTTCCCCTTTACGCCTGGTTTTACGTCACCATAAAAATACTAAGGTTCTTTTGGATCATGCCATCGATCTCGATCCTGAGAAAAAAGAGGTGATCCTCAAGGATCATGAACCTATTCCTTACGATATCTTAGTCTTAGCAACAGGCGTGTCTCATCACTATTTTGGTAACGATCAATGGGAACCTTTGGCCCCTGGGTTAAAAACCATTGAGGATGCCATTGAAATTCGTCGCCGTATTTTTATGGCCTTTGAAGCAGCCGAAAAGGAAACGGACTCAGTGAAGCGTCAAGCTTGGTTAACGTTTGTGATTGTTGGCGGTGGCCCCACTGGGGTTGAAATGGCCGGGGCGATCGCAGAAATTGCTCACGGTGCCTTGGCTGGAGATTTTCGCAACATCGATCCCAAAGAAGCCAAAATTCTGCTCATTGAAGGGTTAGACCGAGTGCTTCCTCCTTATCCCCCTGAATTATCAGCTAAAGCAGCCGAAGATTTACGTCATTTAGGGGTAACGGTGCAAACCCAGTCTATGGTGACGGATATCAATGACCACGTGGTAACGGTGCGTCAAGGGGAGCAAATTAAACAAATTAACTCCCGTACCATTTTATGGGCGGCTGGTGTCAAAGCGTCGAAAATGGGCAAGGTGTTAGCGGAACGCACTGGGGTAGAATTAGACCGGGCCGGACGAGTGGTGGTGGAACCTGACCTCAGTATTCCGGGCTATTCTGATATCTTTGTTATCGGTGATTTGGCTAATTTTCCCCACCAAGGAGAACGGCCTTTACCCGGTGTGGCACCGGTAGCGATGCAGCAAGGAGCTTACGTTGCTAAATTAATCAAGAAACGTCTTCAAGGAGAGTCTGTATCCCCATTTGTCTATGATGATTATGGCAATATGGCGGTGATTGGTCAAAATAAGGCAGTGGTTAATTTAGGCTTTGCTAAACTGTCCGGCTTCCTCGCTTGGTTTATTTGGGTTTGGGCCCACATTTACTATCTCATTGAATTTGATAACAAATTGGTGGTCATGGTTCAATGGGGTTGGAATTACTTTACCCGTGGTCGTGGGGCCCGTTTAATTACTGGGGTTGGTGAAGGAAAACGTAAAGACCAACTGCCAGAAATGCCTCAAGAATCAACAGAAACCCCTACCCCTATCACTCGTTAATAGCCCTTCGGGCGAGGCAGGAGGCAGGGGGGATTGCCTTTCAATTCCTGCCTCCTTTTTTAAGGTTTAAAGTTTATTTATTCATCATATATTCGATCCAAGAATCATTAAAAATTGCTTGATAAATAGGGTTATGAACGGTTAAGCATTGTTTCTTTTTAATAATTAATCCTGATAAAATTAATTCTCTTGTTTCCTCATCATCACTAATAGGATAATGAGAACTATGTAAGATGATTTGGTAACGTTTTAAGAGTTGTTTTTTATCCAGAGAACTCTGTGAAATGCGATCGCGAATGGTTTTTAAATGTTCTGGATCATCTTGACTTTCCCAATTTTCTATAATTTGCGATTTCACTAATTGATCAACCCATTCATTTTCTTCATCTTCAGGAATGTCCACACAAGAATTATGGATTAATTGACAGATTTTTTGCGTTAAAAACGGTTGACCATTTGTCCAATATAAAACGGCTTTTAACACAGCTTTAGGATGATTGACTTTAGATTTTAATCCTTGTAGTAACGGTTGCGCTTCATGAAACTGAAACCCTGTTAAATAAATCACTTGACCGATATTAAAAGGTGTTCGTTTTTTATCTTCTAATAATTGAGAAGGACTAGCAACCCCCAATAATGCAAAAGTAAGCCGTTTATAATCAGGATTATCAGCCCTTTTATTATAGCAACTTCTCAAGAAAATAAAAAAGTCATCCATCGGAAAATCTAAACCTAATACGCTATCAACTTCATCAATAAAAACAATAATATTTTTAGAAAGATTAGGCAAGATTACCTTATGTATTACTTCCCCTAACCACTGTACAGGGGATAAAAAATCATGTTGTTGCAACCATGCTCTAAAATCGACTTGATCTAATAAATCTAATCCACTTAGTAATATATAAATAAATCCCGCATACCATTGTTGCATTGTTAATTTTCGATTGCCAATTTCTGATAAATCCATGGCCACACAGGCAAATTTTTCCGCTTGCAATCGTTTCATAATTTGAACCCGCAAGCTCGATTTACCCATTTGTCGTGCATTTAAAATATAACAAAATTCTCCTGATTTTAAGGCTTTATAAACATAACGATCAGCAGACCGAACGACATAACTCGGTGCATCTATGGGTAAACTTCCTCCTACTTGGTAATCATAACGTTGCTGATTTTCAACACTCCTTAATAACGCATTTTCTATCATCAACTCTGCTTGAGTTGCTTTAAGAATTTCTAAAGTTTCTGTTAGTTCTTGGGTTCTTTCAAAAACCTTTTTTTCCAGGGTTGCATTATAATGAGACAATTGATCTTTAGCTTGTTCTAAATCTAGATTTTTTTGAGCTAATTCCTGAGTAAAATGAATTCGTTCTGCTTCTGCTTCTTTTCTTTGAGTAATATCCTTAAAAGCTGCAATTACATAAGAAATATTTCCTTTTTCATCATAAATCGGTTGAGCAGAAATTTCCAGAGGAATCCGCTTGTCATTATGACGAATTTCAATATCTGAAACCGTAGGAGTTTCCCCTCGTAAAGCACGCTGAATGGGTAATTTTTCCAGGGGATATTTTTCACCACTATGTAAACAATAGGGTTGATACATTTTAATAAGTTCATCATAGGAAACATCTGTTAAGAGTTCTTTTCCAAATATTTCTTGAGCGTGATCATTGGTATAATAAGGACATCTATTTTGAGCATTAATAATAAAAATCCCCACAGGTATAGCTGCCAAAAATTGAGTTAATTGTCTTTCATTATTTAGTAGAGCTTCTTCAACTTTTTTGCGCTTTTCAATTTCTTTTTTCAACTCATGTAAAGATTTTTCCTGTGCTTCCCTAGCTTCTTTTTCTTGAGCTAAAGCATCCTTAATTTGTTTAACATGATTTAACGTTTTAGTGGTAGTAATTTCTAAATCGTTAAAATCAATGGGTTTGGTTAAAAAATCAAAAGCACCATAATTCATGGCTGCCCGAATATTATCAAGATCACCGTAAGCAGAAATAATAATTGCTTTAATAATCGGATCAATTTCCTGAATTTTAGTCAATAAAGTTAGACCATCCATTTCAGGCATATAAATATCGGTAAGAACAATATCAATGTCTCCATGAACTTCAATATATTCTAGAGCTTCTCGTCCATTATGAGCAAAGACGAAATCTAATTCTTGCCGTTTCAACTTTCTTCTGAATTTTTGTCTAATTAGTCGTTCTAAATCTAATTCATCATCAACGACTAAAATTTTAGGAATTTTCATATCACTCAGATTTTATATCGTTTCTCGGACTCATGAGGTACACCTAACTCCTGCCTCCTGCCTCAAAGCGATCATTTTTGCACCTCACAAGTATGGGAACTGCTATAGTTGAAGCAACTCACTTATTTTTTCTTTCAGATTTTCAAATTTAATCGGTTTAGTTAGATAATCATCTGCTCCATATTTAATAGCTGTTTGATAATTATAATCGTCTCCATAAGCTGTCACCATAAAAACCTTGATGTTAGGATAAGTTTCCTTAATAATTTTGAGCAGTTCCAACCCATTCATGCCTGGCATATTGATGTCAGCCAAAATAAGAATTAAATGATTTTCTTGCTTGTTTAGACAAGTTAGCGCATCTTCAGCCGAAAAAACAAAGGAGAATTCTAGCTTGTTTTGTCGAATTTCTCTTCTGAACTTTTGTTTAAACAAGAGAGTAATATCTTGTTCATCATCTACAACCATTATATTCATAGAACAATCCCTAAAAATTTTGTCGAATTCATCAAAGATTTTATCCCCAACCCCCAACACCTTTACTTGTCAGCATAATTCATAAAATATCTAGCCATTGACCCATCACTCCCCAATTCTGGGATGAAATTTTCAATTATCTCAGACTTACATTTTAGCAGTGTATCCTCTTAAAGCTTCATGTTCCTGATTTATTTAGGTTGGTTGACCTAAAGTTGTCAGACCCTGGTAGGATAAATCGTGACAGCTACTATAAAAATATAATTAAGATGACACATACAGATGGCATTGCCCCTCATGGGGGTCATTTAATTAACCGTATCGCAACGTCGGCAGAAAAAGAGGAATTTTTAGCTCAAGCCGACAAATTACCCAGAATTACCCTAGATGAACGAGCAACTTCTGACTTAGTTATGATTGCTATTGGTGGGTTTAGTCCCCTCAAAGGGTTTATGGAAAGGGCCGACTACGAAACCGTGGTTGAAGAAATGCACTTAAGCAATGGGGTTCCCTGGTCCATTCCCGTTACCCTATCGGTGAGTGAAGAAGTAGCCGACTCTCTCAAAGAAGGGAACTGGGTAAGATTAGACGATCCCAACGGTAACTTTATTGGGGTTCTCGAATTAACCCAAAAGTATCACTACAATAAAACCCATGAAGCTGTCAACGTTTATAAGACCGACGAAAGCAAACACCCCGGGGTTAAGGTTGTTTATGATCAAGGTGCAGTCAATTTAGCTGGCCCCGTTTGGTTATTACAACGGGAGGACCACCCTTTATTTCCTAAATACCAAATTGATCCGGCTGCGTCTCGCAAGTTGTTTCAGGAGAGAGGATGGTCTACTGTAGTTGGGTTTCAAACCCGTAACCCCATCCATCGCGCCCACGAATACATCCAAAAATGCGCCCTAGAAGTGGTGGATGGACTGTTCTTACATCCTCTGGTTGGTGCGACCAAAAGCGACGATATTCCCGCCGATGTACGGATGCGTTGCTATGAAATTATGATGGATAGCTATTTTCCCCAAGATCGGGTAATTTTAGCCATTAACCCCTCAGCGATGCGCTATGCTGGCCCCAGAGAAGCTATTTTCCACGCTATTGTCCGTAAAAACTATGGCTGTACCCACTTTATCGTGGGACGGGATCACGCTGGCGTTGGGGACTATTATGGAACTTACGATGCTCAACATATTTTCGATGAGTTTGATGCCGACGCTTTGGGTATCGTTCCTATGAAGTTTGAACACGCTTTTTATTGTAAACGCACGGGACAAATGGCCACCACCAAAACCAGTCCTAGTAGTAAGGAAGAACGTATTCACTTATCAGGGACAAAAGTTCGAGAAATGTTAAGACGGGGAGAAATGCCACCTCCTCAGTTTTCTCGTCCAGAAGTTGCGGCTGAATTAATTAAGGCGATGCAAAGTTAAGAGACGTGGAGTGTGGGGAGACGGGGTGACGGGGGGAATATATATCAATGATTTCTCCCAGTCTCCCCCTGCTCCCTCTGCTCCCCCTGCTCCCTCTGCTCCCCCTGCTCCCTCTGCTCCCCCTGCTCCCTCTGCTCCCCCTGCTCCCTCTGCTCCCCCTGCTCCCTTTGCTCC
>JAAUYH010124385.1_pt1 | contig 32627 bp, 23 predicted proteins | sample 7278061 | NCBI WGS metagenome assembly JAAUYH01 (sample SAMN14350203, study PRJNA611818) | marine sediment metagenome | isolation source: surface marine sediment (0.6m) | place: French Polynesia: Moorea | collected 2018-08 | reverse complement strand
AGCTTCTGCAGCACGATCTCCACCACTTTACTGTTCTCGATCAGCGCGCTCTCAGTGATTTCCAGTTTTAGACGCTGCGGCTCGATTTGACTGGTGTCTAGCACCTGCTCCAGATGATCCGCCAGGTCCAATTGACCCAGTTGAAACACGGATAGATTCACGCTCACGCTCAGAGACGGCTGCTGGGGAAACGCTCGCCGCCACTGGCTCAACTGACGGCACGCGGAGGTGATCACCTGTTTGCCCAGCGAGTGGATCAAGCCATTTTCTTCGGCCAAGGGGATGAACACGGTCGGGGAGATCTCTCCATAGGTGGGATGACGCCAACGAGCTAAGGCTTCAAACCCAACGATGGCGTCGGTCCTGACGCAGACAATGGGTTGATAAACTAAATAAATCTCTTGCTGGTCGATGGCTTGGGGGAGCGCATACTGCAACCGAACCAGTCGAACTTGCTCAGCCGAAAGTGAAGAGGTGAGCGCCCTCGGCTGCTCTTCCACGGCGTTGGCCAGACGGGTTAATCGGTCTAGGTTCGCCATCGCCGTCTGCAGCAGTTGGCTCCCCTCTCGGGAGAGTTTCCCGAATCGGCCGGTGCTCAAGAGCCGAATCGCGCCTTGAAGATTACTCCTAGTTCCCCAAGAGTTTGTGTGAGAGGAGTAAGATCGTAGAAAGGACGATGGGAGGTCAAAAGCGATGGCCCAACGAAGAAAACGGGGAAAAGCAGGAGATAAGACGATCTGCTTGCCGATAGAAGAAGGCGTCAACTACACCGAGCTGGTAGAAGACCGGGATATCTACCGTGCTTATCTAGACAGCCAAATAGTGAAACACCCGGAGATATTTCCAGAGGGAATCGAGCAGGGATATCGGTTTCATGGGTTAGTGGAGTCATCAAGACAGGAGCTGAAGACTCGTCGAATCTATTTGCCAAGTCGAAAGGAAGCCTATCAGCTACGTCCGGACTTTGTCACGCCGTACATGAGCGAAACGGTGGAGTTGGCCGAGAAGGGGTTGTATCTGAGGAAGCATGGACTGTCCTATGAGGGGATCGCCTATGTGCTGGGCGGTTCAGAAATGCACTGGTATAACCTATGTCAGAGCCTGGGACGAGTGTCGATTGTAGGAACAACCGTGAAACGCGTTGAAGCCTCTCCCCCCATCTAACGGCGGATGAAAAACATACTCGCTACAAGAAGCAGAAGGCTTATCTGGCCGTGACAGCAGCTAAGGGATGCTTGTTGGGGAGTGAGCTGTGTGCAGGAGGGGGATATGAGGAGCTAGATGCAGGATATGGGGTGTTTCAAGAGGAAGTCGCCCATCACCTACCGGACTATGAGCCAGAAACGGTGACCCTCGATGGCTGGGAGGCAACCCGACAAGCGTGGCGGAACCGTTTTCCAGGCATTGTTTGGATATTGTGCTTTCTGCATGAGGTCATCAAAGTGCGAGACCTCTGCCGCTCAACCCCTAAACAATGGACGGTTCTGAGGGAGAAGCTTTGGCATGTCTACCAGGGCGACAGCAAACGGGTATTTGCCCAGCGACTCAGACGGTTTCTTGAATGGACTGCCGACCAAGACCTCAGAGCGTCGATTCAATCCAGACTGAAGCGCTTGAAGGCCAAATCTCCCCTCTTTCAACGAGCCTATGACTTTGAGGGAGCGCCACGCACTAGCAATGAGGTGGACCGTCCAATGAATTATCTTGACCGTACCCTCTTTTCGATGCAGTACTTTCATGGTTCCTGGGACGCTGCTGTTCAGGCGGGACGAGCCATGGCTGTATTGTGGAACTTCCATCCCTTCTGCCGCAAGACACAACAGCAAACCGGCTGCCTCTGTCCCTTTGAGCAGCTCAATGGCTTTCGCTATCACGATGATTGGCTACGCAACTTGCTCATTGCCTCCTCCCTCAATGGCAGGCGACCACTGCCTCATAGCACCTCACACAAAATACCAGGGAACTAGGATTACTCAAGGGATGTTGCAGTTCATGCTGGACTAAGGCGCTGAGGTCCCCAGGGGCAAGATCCGCGTGGGGAGAGTGTGGGGTCGTCATTGGGTAGAGTGATGGAGTTCACAACGATAGGACAGGTCACACGGTCGTGATAGACAAACACCCGAGAGGAGCGCATGCTCAAACGCCCCTCGCCCTTTCGCTTGATCAATGGTCTGGCTACGCGGGAGGTCTTCAGTGGCCAGGGGCTCAAGTTGAGTCGAACCCGGGCGCTTGACCCCAGCTTCGAGGCTGACATAGTAATTCGCGCAGATATTTAATGTATTAATCAACACATAGATATTCTCTATTATCACGGCTTATTGCACGCTAGCTCGATGGGAATGGTACGTATTTTTAGTATTAATATTCTGCGTAGTTCTTTTTATGCTCAGTAAATTTAGGGATCATGCCCCTTTCCCGCTTTAGAACGGCGCTTCGTCCTCGAATGCACGCCTGTCCAACCGGCAGCGGGAGAGGGAGGCCGATCCCAGGTGAAATCGGGTGCTGACGCCTCAGCATGTCGGGAGAAAGGCCTCTAAAAGCCCTGATCGTCTTAAACAATTCCAATCAATTCTAAGCAGTGAGCCAGCCCTTCTCTACGTCGCCCAAAGGGGCCAAACGCCTGGGTTGCATGACCCTCAACACGGAGACGCGCCCCTTAACGCTGGGTCAATCCGCTCCGCTAGCCGATTGAATCAAAGGGAGTTCGCAATCCGTTTATTCAGTATATTCACGGCTATTTAATATTAATAAATATACTTATTCTTTATGGTTATTTCTCTCCAGAATGACTATAGTGGATCCAAGATCTTAGGTATTGGTTGATACCGCACCACACGGGTCGTTAGCGACGGCTAAGCGACCCGTTCCCTCACCCATCCCTTCCGTTCTAATTCCATAATCCACCCTCGTCTGAGGGGAGAATTCATACACATCAAAACAAGTCTCGCCAGTGGAGAGATCGCCATTAACTCTGGCGCTTACCGCTGTCCTAGGAAGCTTCGCCCCGGCTCAAGCGGCGACCTTTCACGTCACATATCAATCAAGGACCACCTAACAACAGATTGAAGCGGTTGAGCTGGCAGGTCATTTCAGGTTTATAGATCGTTTAGACAAAGTTCCTTAGAAATACTGAGGCGTTGAAAATCACACGTCTATCAAGACACAACAGACACTGGATAGAAAGACACGTAAATGAGATGACTGCTATCGCCAAAGATTTAACCGTTTTGCCCCGGGTAAAACTGAAACCCAGTAAATTCTGTTGGTCAGCCGTGATCGCTTTCGCCGCCCTCATAGGTCGCGCTCCAGCGGTGCGGGCGGCGAACTTCAACTTCACCTACGCCCCTGGTACATCGTTTGAGCAGATGCTGGGCTTCGAGATGGCCGGACTGTTCTGGTCGGATCATTTAGCCGATGACGCCACTATCAACCTCTTTGTCGAGTCAACGGATATGTTGCCAGACAAGGTGATTGGCGGCGCGCTGCCAGGGATCTTGCCTCAGCAGTACTATACACACCTCTATGATTCTTTCTCCGCAGATATTACGTCAACAAGCGATCAGCAGGCATATGACGGCTTAACCGCCGTACAGGGTCGCAAAGATGTGCTTGTGGCGGTTAATGATTATGTGATCTCGAAAAATGATTTCGTTGATTTGACCCGCGCCAACGCCAAAGCACTGGGAATGATATCCGGGGATAGTCCTCTTCTGGATGGGTACATTCTCATGAGCGACCTGGCGGATGACTCGGTTGACTGGAATTACAATGTTCTGGACAGCGATATTCCCAACGGAACATTAGACTACCTCAGCGTAGCGCTTCACGAAATTGGCCATACGCTGGGTTTTGTCAGCGGGGTCGATCGCCCACAATGGGTTAGCACAATTGAGGATCTCAACAGTGGGAGCATCGACAGCAAAGATCTTAAGGACAACCTGAATGACATCACCTCATTTGATTTATTCCGATATTCTCCCGGTAGTGATGTGATAGGAGCTATTGACCTTTCCATTGGCGGCGATCCCTACTTCTCCATTAACGGCGGCGACACATCTCTGGCTAACTTGGCTTCTGGGCAGGATACAAGTCTCGGCGGCGACGGCTATCAAGCCAGTCACTGGGAGTATCAGGGCGTTAGTTTAGGCATCATGGACCCCACCCTGAAAGTGGGGCAGCGGCGAGAACTCTCGGATCTGGACAAACTGGCGATAGATGTCCTCGGCTGGGATCTGCAACCGGGGGGAGCCGACCTCGCAACCCTGAACAGTCAGGCCAAGGCGTTGCTCGCTCAAAAAATGGGTCTCACCCTCGAAGAGATGGAGGCCAATCCTACGGCTGCAGCGCTACTCCTGACGCCCGATTGGCTGGATGCCGATAACGATGATTTAGACGATCGCGGTGAGCTGCTCAACCAAATGGTGGTGGATAGCGGTGTTTACGAATGGGGCTGGAGCGGGTACTGGTGGGGCTACAGCGGGTACTGGTGGGGGTGGAGCGGCTTCTGGCAAAAGCAAGATAGCTCAGATGACCTAGATGAAGCGGCTTTTTGGCAGAACTTTTCCTGGCAAACGGTGGACATGGCGACAACAGAGGCCCAACTGAATGGGACTCAAACAGCTTCCGCCTCAGTCCCTGAACCTACTTCGATTTTGGGGTGGGTGGGGGTAGGTGGAGCGGGTCTTGTCTCGCTGTATCGGCGGCAGGGTCAGCGCAGAATGAGATAAGCCGGAATTGATCAGCCTCTGGCAAAGCCAAAACTAATTTAACTTTTCGCAGTAGGGGTTGTACCTGTTGTCCCACCCTTAATGTCGGCTAATACGTTGGCTCAGCTTGAATTTGCTTAAGCAGTCTTTGCGTCACAGGATGCGCTGACAAGCGCGCTGTTTGCGTCTGCTGAACGATTTCCTCCACAAAGGCGACGAAGTTTCGCCAGGCGCACTCCGTGTAGGGATGCTCCTTGCCGAAGTGAGCGATCATAATTTTGATAACGGGGTGATAAAGCGGTTCCGCCTCTTCATAACGGCCCTGTACCTTGTAGAGCAAGGCCAGATTAGTTAGGCTCCCGGCCACCTCCGGATGGTCTTCTCCTAGCACCCGCTTTCTTATCCTTAACGCCTCGTGATAGAGTGGCTCTGCTTCATCGTAGCGCCCTTGAGCAGTGTACAGATCCGCCAGGTTACTCAAGCTGTTGGCCGTTTCCGGATGCTCGCTTCCCAGCAGCCGCTGGCTCATCCTCAGGGCTTCGACTTGGAGCGGCTCCGCTTCGCCGTAGCGTCCTTGGGCGACATGAAGTCCCGCCAAGTTATTCAGGCTGATAACGACCTCCGGATGCGACCCGCCCAACAGCCGCTTTCTCATCCTCAACGCCTCAATATAGAGCGGCTCCGCTTCGCCGTAGCGTCCTTGGGCGACATGAAGTCCCGCCAGGTTATTCAAACTCAGCGCCACATCCAGATGCTCGTCCCCCAGGAGTTGTTTTTTCATCTCCAGGGCCTCGACATACAGCGGCTCCGCCTTGCTGTAACACCCCTGGGAGGCGTAGAAACCCGCCAGGTTATTCAAACTTTGGGCCACATCCAGATGCTGCACGCCCAGCAACTGCCTGCGCATTCCTAGCACCTCGACATACAGCGGCCCCGCTTCACCATAGCACCCTTGGGCCTCGTAGAGACTCGCCAGGTTATTCAAACTTTGGGCCACATCCGGATGCTGCGCTCCCAGCAACCGCCTGCGCATCCCCAGCGCCTTGACATACAGCGGATTCGCTTCGCTATAGCGCCCTTGGGCCTCGTAGAGACTCGCCAGGTTATTCAGGCTGAGGGCGATATCGGAATGCTCGCTCCCCAGTCGCCGCTTTCTCTTCTTCAGGACTTCAACATACAGCGGCTCCGCTTCGCTGTAGCGCCCTTGAGAATAGTAAAGAAACGCCAGGTCATCCAGGCTGTTGGCCACATCCAGAGACTCGCTCCCCAGTCGCCGCTCTTCCTGCTTCAGGACATCTAGCGGCAGGGGAACGGCTTCACGCGGTCGCCCTGGGGTCTTCCCACGACTGCCGAGGGTCATTCCCATCATGAGGGCGATCTTGCCGTCTCCCGCTAACTTCGCCAATCGATACAGTTCCAGGCATTGCGCTTCCTGTACGAGGTCAGCCTGCTCCCACCAAAGTTGATATAACGCCTCTACTGCCCTTTGAGCCAGCTTAGCGGTGTCTAGGGGGGGTAACAGCGGCGCTAGAAATTGCGCAGGTCGGTAGCTGGTTCGCGCTTGGTACTGACTCACTTCTAACAAGCCCAGGGCGACGGCCCGCTGTCGATGCTCTTCCCACTCTGGAATGTCGGTGAAGAGGGCTGAGAGAGCGGCCTCAGGCACGGGTAATTCAAACAAGCGAAACCGAGACAGCACCTCCACTAAGGTTTCAGACTGCAGGTTTAGCAGTTCACGCGCCAGAATCTCTGTGCGGCGGCGCGGCTCCGTAATCGCCATCCGGTTCAAAATCTGCTCTGCATCCAGGTCTGGCGCTCGCAACACTTTGCACAGCCGCGCCAACAACCGAGAGTCGCCATCGGCAATAATTTTGAGCCGCGTTTCCAGGTCAATCGCCACAGCGGACTGACTCTGGGAAATAAGCTCTCCGCCCGATTTCAAACGGCGACGCCTCTGTTTCCAGAGGGATGGCGCGGCATCGCGACGGCAAGGGGGCAAATTTCTCATTATCTACCTACAAACAGTTCTATATCCCGTTGACAGGCGTCCGCTAACAGACCTGTTCTGTTGGTTTCCGCCGGAATAGATCAAGGACCCCAGCCGTCTTGAGCGCCTTTGAGATTTGTGGCTGAACGCCGCGCAGCATTAATCGCGCTTTGCGCTCTCGGGATTTAACCAACCCCAGCGTGAACACATGAACGCTATCCATTTCGATATGTTGAGTATGCGTCATGTCTAGCACAATGGTCGCCCCTTTTTGAATTTTCTCATTCAGGTCCGCCATCAAATAATGAGACGTATAGGCGTCTACTCGCCTGGGGAGTCGAATGGTGACTGACCGATCAGTGTAATTCACGGGAATTTCTATACAAAAGGGATACTCTTGTATTCACTCCGTATTCTTTGAAATCAAGCTCTAGCATTAGGGGGAAATCATATTTTTAAAGTTATTCTCCCAACTTAAAGAGTCGGTCAAGGACTCCGTATTTACACTGAGTCGAACTAAGCCCTCCCGTTGATGGAAAGTTCTGAACTGAACGGCTTACAACGCCCAACTCAGCCTGGAATCCTCAAGCCGGTGAGGGGCATTCCCTTGATTCACAATGCACAACGGCCCCTGCGCTTCGATTTTGGTCAGTCGCTTCCAAATAAAGGTATCCTCCGGCAAAGCCGGAGGTTTTAGCATATGGGAACCGCTCAAAGCGGATTAATTAGGTTCCCCTCAAAGGGGGTCACCCCTCCCCAAATAAATTCAACTGGTCAAGTCGCCTGTCTTCCTCCTCTTGATGACGAATATATTGCCGCACCACTGCCTCATCATGGCCCACTGTTGAGACATAATAGCCTCGCGCCCAAAAGCTCTGTCCTGTATAGTTCTTACGTCGTCCTAAGTAAATTCGGGCGATGTTAATCGCACTTTTGCCTTTGATAAATCCGATCACCTGCGAAACTGAGTATTTCGGAGGAATTGAGATCAGCATATGCACATGATCTGACATCAAATGCCCCTCTTCAATTCGACATTCTCTTTGTGTGGCTAACCCTCGGAAGATATCCCCCAAATATTGTCTTAGTCTGTAGTACAGAACTTTTCTCCGATATTTGGGAATGAACACCACATGATATTTACATTCCCATTTCGTATGACTTAAACTGCTGGTATCTTTCATTTTGAGTCTCCTTGCATGAACCTCACTTGTTCATGTGCCAGAGACTCTTCTCTACAATCCTGGAACTGTCAAACTTGACGAGTCCTCCGGCAGAGCCGGAGGTTTACCATTTATTAATTTAGACCGTCAGTATTAACCAAGAGGCTTGCCCTGTATCAACCTGGGAATTGCTGACGCCAGACATGCGTTTCCCCGTAGAGTGGGCACTCTAGCAGTGATAACCCCCAAACGGGCCAACCTCGATCTCTCTGCGAGCCAGCCACATTGCTATGGACTCCCCTGACCTCAGCTTCCATCTCCCTGATCTGGAACAGGCGATTGAACGCCGCATCCTCATTGTTGCTCCCAACACGGCTTTGCCCACCGTGATTGAGCGGATGAGTCAGGCTCATACCAGCTGTGCGTTTGTCGTGGAGGCGGATCGCCTGCTCGCCGTCTTGACGGAACGGGATATTGTCAGACTGACAGCAGCATCAGCCCCTGGAGCTGTCCAGTGAATAATTAGAACAGCGGGTGCGGGTGCGCACGGCGGCGCTGCAGAAGGCCTATGAACAATTAATTCAGGAACTCATTGAGCGAAAACGCAGGCAGGCGGCGCTCGATCAACAAAACGCCTAGTCTAAAGCCATCCTCAAGGCCATTCCCGACGCCCTCGTCTTCGCCGATACCCAGCATCGCATCCGACTGCTCAATCCCGCCTTTAGCCAGACGTTTGGGTACTCCCCCGACGAGGCGTTAGGGCGACCAACCCAACTGCTCTACGCCAATGCTGAAGATTATGAAGGACAGGGACGGCTCCGCTTCAATCTGAATGCAGCGGACACGATCCCAATCTGGGGCCGATGAGCGGATCAATCATTTGGGCCGCTTGAAAAGCCCAAATGATTGACAGTGACGTTTTGAATCCGCCTTCACCACGTCACATCAGTCATATTTAGGTTACTAAAGTTACATTTATACATTACAATAATCAAGTATATTTACTGATATCTTGGCGGGACGGCCAGAGATCCCTTCTCCGTCCCCCCTTTTATTCACCCCTATCGGTCAATCTCTTGTTCTTTGGTGATTCATCTACTGACTGCAAAAGGAGGACCGACCCATGAAACTGGTTTACAGGGGTGTCCCTTACGAATTCAATCGTCCCAGCTTTGAGATGGTGGACGTCGGTATCACGGCAAGATATCGTAGAGTTCCTTACGCCGTTCGCTGTCCCCAACTTTCTCAGGGAGAAGCTTTCCCTTTAACACTGAAATATCGGGGGGTTGCTTATCCCTGTCTTCAGCCCGGTTAATCCGCTGAAAGATCCCTTTACCACTGAAACAAGGGCAAAAAACCGCCGCCCCAGGACGCTGAGGCGGCGAAGGTATGTTGGTGGTGATGTGTAACGAGTCGAGCACGACGTCCTCGGATCCCAATCCTCTGCCAGAATCGCTTGGATCCTAAGAGCTGTCGTTCTCTAGGACAGAGTATGCCCAGCCAACCCAAAAAATTTCCAGCCAGCGCCAGCTAGATCCAGCGCTGAGAGCAAAGGTCGTTCGCTATCTCTCCTCAACTCACCTTGCCTCCCACCTCAGGACATGCGTAGGGACGACTCAGCAATAGGCATTTCAAGGAGGAGGATTTCCTCCTCATTCAGGCTCCTGAGCCAGAAATCGTCAATTCGGCGGCGGCTTCGCCGGAAGGGCTTTTCGACTGACGCCGCCAAGCTGACTGATACCTGCAACAAGTTGCCGCCCGCGATCACTGCGATATTTGGCCTGTGACTGGAATGCTGTCCCTCCCCCAGGGACTTAACCCAAGCGCTTCTGAATCCGGGAAAGGGCTCCTTCTCCTCATCCAAACAAAAGCCCCAGTGGAATGTAAAAGACTGGGGCGACGGTAAAGCAAATCGGAGTGGAAGGTAACCGCTTAGGAGCCGTTAAGCAAACCTTAGAGCCGAGTAATTCTTGTTTCGAATTATAGCAATAGCCTGCTTCAAGAATAAGAGGGCTACGCTACAGATAGCGCCTAAAATCTCAGAAGTATCGATTTCCGGTACTGCCCATAGGACACCTCCCATCTCTTCAAAGATGGTCTCAAGCATCCCCGTTTCAATTGTTTTGCAGATATCCTAGCGTCCTCCTAGTCCAAACCGAGACTAGGGGAAACATCAATAGAGAACGCTCAGTGGCTGCGCCGTCCTAATCCCCTTAAACAACCACTGGGCTGACGATCCCAGCTGAGAACATATCTCCCAAAGACATAGTTCCCGCTTTATGCCGTCAGCTCCCGCCTCGTCGCCTCTACTATCCAGGAAGGGGGAGAGCGCGATGAAAAGCCCCGCCGTTTCCAGCAGGGCGATGCATGCTCAATTTTTTCAGGTTGCCTTAGTATGCCCGTCAGGAATCGCTAATCATACTCTCGACGCCAGGTGGGATCGCGACTCTGGGGTTGCTTGACAGGGCGCATCTTGCGTCTCACGCTATTTATTATTGGCATATACCTGGATAGCGTCATCCTAATCCACCCACCCAACTGATATCGCACGCAGTTTAAAGGCTTCGACCCTTAGGCAGCCTGACAAACAGGCAGGAGGTGTCCTCAAAATTTGGATACTCAATTTTGATAGTTTCACTGAAATTACAAGCCCCTACTGTTTCGCAATCAGCCAGCTTGCTGAAAAAATCAGCTATTTGACGTAGAAAGTGATTGAGTCATTTTTTTTGAATCAATTAACCTCATTTTTATTTCGGTAATCACGGGTTCAATTGTTGAAGACTTTTACTTTAAAAATCCTATTTTAAGAAATCAAAATAACTCAATAACCTCTGACTAAGTATTCTTTCCGACACTCGTCTTAAAGGTCTAAAACTAGATCCATTAGGGTCCTAGAAGGTTTTTCGACATGAGGGCTGTCACCCCTCTCCTGCCTAGATAAAAGCCTAGTTATGTTGTGATTGAACGCAATTTTGATTCAAGACAGTCCTTTGAAAAACTTGAATCCTATTCAAAATAATTGCACCTTAAAGTTGGCAAGTATAAAAGAGAATTGACCAATCTCAAATGTGGGTTAGTCCTTGCAAATTAGGGCAGGTAAGTGGGTAGGCAGAATTAATTACAGAGAAAAGTCGCTGAAACCCTCTGAATACCTGAGTCCAGTTTGTAAACGTCATTGCACAGGTACTTATGAAAAGTATAGGGTTGCAAGCCGCAATGCGACGGTCAATTGTCATGGCGACAACGATTTCTCTAAGGCGTCAGCTCAATTGACAGGTCACTGCCCCAGTTTCACTTCCCCCTCGCTGTTCTGCAGGAACTACCCAAATTTTAACAGTTTGGACTGTTTAAACACACCTCTACGTCGTCTTTTCAGAGTGCTTCTATCATGTCGCGGGATGCTCTTATTGTTGGAATTAATCGTTATCAGACATTGCCAGCGCTCAAGGCGCCTGCTAGAGACGCGGAGGCGATCGCCAATAGCCTACAGGTTCATGGCGAATTTCGAGTACAGCGGATGCCGGAGGTGATTCAAGCCGGGAAACCCGCCATCGGAGCCCGCACCGCCGTCACCAGTCAGGCGTTGGAAGAGGCGCTGATTCGTCTTTTCAAACCGAAGGGCAAGAATATTCCCCAGACCGCTGTGTTCTATTTCTCGGGACATGGAATTCAGCGGGAGGCTGGGATTCGCGAAGGCTACCTCGCCACCAGCGACACCGACCCCAGTAAAGGCAAGTTTGGCGTCTCGTTGTTCTGGCTACGCCGACTGTTGCAGGAAAGTCCCGTACGTCAGCGGATTGTTTGGCTCGATTGTTGCCATAGTGGGGAGCTGCTGAACTTTCTGGAAGCAGACCCCGGGGCGAAAGATGGAACAGATCGGTTGTTCATGGCGGCCTCCCGTGAATATGAATCCGCCTATGAATCTCTGGATAGCCCCAAAAGTGTGTTCACCAAGGCGCTGGTGTCGGGGTTGAATCCCTACAAGGTCGAGGCCGGGATGGTGAATAGCCACGCCATTATGGATTGGGTGAGTCAGCAGCTCAAGGGAGAAATTCAGCAGCCCCTTTTTGAAAGCTCTGGCAGTGAAATCGTCCTCACCCGTGCGACGGGCTCTTTCAACTTCATCCCAAACAAACCCACCTCGACGCTGGATAAACTGCGCCAGCTCTCCTTCGCCTTCTGCCCTTACCAAGGCTTATCCCCGTTCGATGAAAAGCACGCCAATTACTTTTTTGGCCGCGAGGACTTGACCCAACACCTGGTGGAGAAAATTCACACCCGCCAATTCAGTGTGCTAGTCGGAGCGTCCAGTAGCGGGAAAACCTCCCTATTGCGGGCCGGGATAATTCATCAATTGCGCCAGGGGAAAATGATTGCAGGCAGCGATCGCTGGCGAATCAAATACCTCACGCCCACTGAGCATCCCCTCAAAAGCCTAGCGGCTAGCTTTATCGACCCCAAAGCAGAGGGGCTACAACGAGCCGAACAGCTGCGCCGAGCCGAGAACTTTCTCCAAGACGGCGGCAGGGGGTTGGCCCAGTTAGTGCAGGCCAGTCTGAGACATACCCAGCCAACCGCTGCTGACGCCAGTGGAAATACATCTCGTCTGGTGTTGGTGGTTGATCACTTTGAAGCGTTATTCACCCATGGGGTTGACGCCACAGGAGAAGCCGAACGGCGACAGTTTATCGATTGTCTAACTGGGGCGCTGCAGGAGCCTGGCGTCAATCTCAGCATTGTCATGGCGCTGCGGGCGGACTGTATTGACCAACTGTCTCCGTATCCTAAGCTGGCTGAGTTGGTGCGGCGACACTCTGTGCAAATCACCCCAATGAGCTACGAGCAGCTCAAGACAACCATCACCAAGCCAGCAGAAATGATGGGGATGGAGCTTGACCCAAACCTGCTCTATAGTATGTTGCTAGATGTAGCCGGGACGCCCGGCGAGCTGCCCTTAATTCAGCACACCTTACTCGAGCTCTGGAGACAACGGGAAATCGACCCTGTCAAAGGGACGCCTCGTCTAACGCTGGAATCCTATGTCGAGCTAGGGGGGATTAGAAATGTCCTGAATCAGCAAGCCACAGACTTGATCGACAGTCTTTCCCCAGAAGAACAAAAGGCGGCTCAACGAATTTTTGTCGCCTTGTGCGCCTTGGGAGAGGGCTCGCAAGATAGTCGTAGGCAAGCCCGCAAGAGTGAACTGATCAATGCTGATTTTCCGGCCGCTATCGTTGAGCAAACCTTAGAAAAACTGGTCGCCGCTAAACTCGTCGTAATCAACCAGGCGGAAGACAAACTGAATCAGCACAATCTCAACCCCAATCTCAATCAGCCCAATTCAGTCGGCGTCGCCCTTCCCTCGATTGCTTGGCCGACCCAACATCGAACGGCGGCGTCTTTATCGGCTTGGTTTCTACAGAACCCCGCTGCTTCAAAGACTGTATCCAAAAGTTCCTCTATTTACATCGATATTGTGCATGAATCTTTGATTCGTAGTTGGCCGCTCCTGCGGCAATGGATCGAGAATCAGCGACATATCCTGAGGCGCCAACGCTGTTTGGAGCAAGCCGCACAGGAATGGGAGCAACAGGGGCGGCCGAACCACCTCGAATATCTATTGGGTGTGAGTCGGCTGACTGAGGCGGAGCAGTTTCTGACCCATCACCGCGCCCACCTTTCAACCTTAGCCCAGCGGTACATTACCATCAGCCGCAAACAACATCGACAGAACCGTCTCAAGCAGAACGCGATCAGGCTGTTAGCGCCTTGCGCCTTGTTGGCGGGGATGGCGTTGGCGATGACTCAAGAAGGCGTCTCTGTTCAAGTCTCGGCCGAGGCGATTCCGGCGCCACGGACCTCTCTGGCGACACCCATACCCCTCCCTAACCAGAGTCAGGGGCGACCGATCTCCGCTTCTCTAAAGCGGGAGTCGGCCGCTTCAAATGCGGTTGACAGCTATAGGAAAGCCCAATCTGACTCGAATTCGCTATCCCCTGAAAACTCTTTAGATATCGAGATTTCCGCCAAACGAGATCGCCCCAATCCGCCTATTCCGCCTGCTCAAATGGAGGCGTCTGCATTCGCCGCCCTACCCCATGCCTCTGAGCCCATGACCCTTGACAACGTCGGCAATGCCTCACATTTTCCGGTTGAAATACTGGCCCAATCTGCTGCACAGGCATTGCCGAAAGGGTGTCAAACGCCTATGGCCATGGAGCCCATTGGACAATGGGTCTCCTCCACTGAACCGAATAAGACCATCCAAGTTTGGATGGTTAGACCCCAGTCTTCAGAAGGATGCGTATCCTCTGAAAACTTAGACCGAATCTTGGGAAATCAATCTAAACAAATCGAGAGCTTCTAACAAGATCTTCATTAGAGCAACCAACTCCAAGAGATAAAGATTAGGGTTTGTTTATTGACACCGACAAACAATCCCCTGACTTGAAGGTTGACGCCCTGCAGCATAAGTACTTTAGACTTCATCTGCAATTCCGTGGCGGCCGCACTACGGTTTTGCCTGTCAAGATACTAACGAATACCGTTTGAGTTGCAATATCTAAAAACATGTCTAAAATCATGCACCAAGCTGTTTACCATAAAATGATAGCTGACAAACTCGGAGCCGCTTTAGGGTTAGTATTGGTGCTCAGCGCTCTTCTAACGTTCTTTTCTTTGTTAATTTTTATAGAGGCAACGGATAGATCTGTACAAACGGCGTCAACAGAGACGACGGATGAACTAAAACAAGGTTTGCCAGGACGACGTCTGGGGGGAGGAACGAGATGGCGGTTATCTCTGAATACTTTTTCCTAGTGCCCTAGTTTCGGAAACTACCAAAACTCAAGCCTCATCATTTCAAAATTTTCAGAAAGGCGCAACTCTTTTGTGACGACGTGGGTAAGCCGCCAACAATCTTGCCGGATCCTGTAACCTATCGGCATGATTGCACCGCCATCTTCTTGTGGAATCGCCAATACTCCTGGTTAGCCCAATGCTAGGCAAGCTGTCGCCAAGCGCCATCCAACTATAAAGTGTGATTATTAAGACTCAACTTGAGGGATCTTCAACTAAAAATCGCTAAAATCACCGACCCTTTTGACTGGACGGAACTGATGCAAGATACGGAAGTGATGCAAGATTTTGACGGGGAATTGCAATAGCCTCTAAAAGGCTTGCACAGCAATAGGCTTGAGCCAAACGGCGCTAGGTGACAGCAACTCTAGCATTAGGCCCTATTGCAAGCGCAAGCTGCACAGCCAAAAAGCTCATCATCCGCCTTACCTTGTCCAAGTCGTTATAGACGTAAGACCACTGTAGCGATAAAACAGCAATCAGTTCATCCTGATAGAGAATCGGCGCAACTAGATGGGATTGAGTGTCAACCGCCTGATAGAGCGCCTCTTGGCCAAGGGTGGGATCGGCGGCGACAGCGGTTGCTGTTTGTATAGATTGAGAGGAGATCGCTTGCTGGACTAAACAATTTTGGCTGAGCAACGCCGGGGCATCGGGTAAATCACCGGTCACGGCGACAGCTTCGATAGCCCCCTCTTTCAGGGTGGACAAGGCGCAGATATCGGCGCTGAGTATGTGACTCACCCCATTTGTGACCAGCTGTCGAATCGCATCCGACGGCAGCCGCAGGTTGGCGGATTGGGCGACGACGGCAGCCAGCGCAATCTGCTTTTCAGCCTGCTGTAGCTCCTCATTTCGTTGCTTAAGGATGTCGTAAGTTTCGGTCGCCTTTCGGATGACGCTGGTCAGTTCTTCCGTATTCCAGGGTTTTGTAATGTAGCGATAGACTTGACCGTCGTTAATCGCTTCGACCAGGTCGTCGACATCGGTAAATCCGGTCAAAATGATACGGATCGTATTTGGAAAGGAAAGCACGGTTTTGCTGAGAAACTCTGTGCCTTTCATCAATGGCATGCGCTGGTCAGAGAGAATGACGGCGACCTCCCCTTCGGTAGCTAGGATGTCTAGCGCTTCAACCCCATTGACGGCTCTCAAAACCGTATATTCACGCCGAAAGACACGATAAAGCGTATCGAGATTGTCGGGCTCATCATCGACCACCAGCATTCTTGGCTTTTGGGGTTTTCTGTTTTTGGCGGGCGTAAGAGAACTGATCGAGGTCATAGCGGGGTGTCGGAACGCGGCTTAGAGTCAGCGAAGGCAGCCAGCATCTCGTGGGTTAGAAACTCGCGGATTGACAATATCCCAATCCAGACTGACATCCTCAGGGATAGTAACTTTCTGACGGGTATTTCATGCCTCCGCAATCCCCTTAGGTAGCTGGTATGCTCTATCAAGGATTCGAATATCAATGCACTTTTAGTAAACCCAACCGACTGGGGAAAGTAACTTGAAAAGTAGCCTTGACTCACTTCCCCGGTCGGCCCCGGCGACGATATCGCAAACGCCCCGATAGGCCCCACTGGCTCATCAACCCCCAACCCTTTTGTCATTTCAGTGTATCTCTTTGTGAAGGAAGCTAGCCATCAGCAACCTCCAGGGGAATTCTTGAGTATCGAAGGAGAACTAGCTTCTGGCGCAATCCTGTGTCCGAGCCGTTTCTATTAAATAGCGGATCCAATTGCAGCCCCAAAAACTGGCCGAGTATCAATCTGAATCGCACCAGACCTATCTAACCAAGCCATGATTAGACGACGTCGCTTCCTCTGGAGTTCGCTGCTATTCCTAGCGGGATGTACGGCGACAACTCAAACCCGTTCCTTGCAGTCTGCAGGTCAACTGCCCCAGAAATTGCGCTTAACTGTCACTGACGCCACAGACTCAGAAGAGTTGGAGCGCAATTACGGAGCCTTTCGGAGCGCTCTAGAAGAAGTGCTAGGAACGGAGGTAGAGTTTTTTCCGGTCAAGAATTATGTTGAGGCTGCGCCCGCCATGATCGAAGGCCAGTTAGATATCGCCTGGGCGGGGCCTTCAGAATACGTCGTTTTGAAGGCTAGGGCTCAGGCTATTCCCCTGGTCGCCATAGCCAGACCTAAGTTTCGTTCCGTCCTTGTTGTCAGGGCTGACAGTGACATTCGCTCGCCTGCCGATTTAAAAGGTAAAACGATTGAGGCCAGACTGGGCTCCACTTCCAGTCATATTGGGGTCATGAAAATCCTAATGAATGCTGGACTAGATCCGCAACAGGCTTTTGAGGTGGCGATGTCGGGGCGACACACGCTTCAAGGCGTTAAGAACGGTGAAGTTGACGCCCGAGGATTTGCCCAACATCGTTATGAAAAGGTGCTTCAGGAAGAGGGACTCTCCCCCAGTGACTATTCCATCATTGCCGAGCTGCCCTTGCCCAACGACTTGTTGGTGGTAAATCCGCTACTAGATCCAGACCAGATTGCAACCATGCAATCACGGATCCTGCAAAATCAGGACCCACTGATACAGGCGATTCTCTCGGTGGAAAGCCTGGCTGCTAAGTTCTCTGGGAGCATGTTAGAACCTGCGGAGGACAAAGACTACGAGATGATTCGAGAGGTCTATCGGGCCATCGGACAGGTAGACTTTCTCTAATCCGTAGTGTCTATCCCTCCCCTACAGATTGATCCGGAAATATCCCCAAAGTTCAGTTCTAACCCCGTAGCTTTTCCTTAGGCGCAACTCCACTTATGCGCTTGTAACCCGTGAGATCCTTAAAAGTATTGGGAAGCCTTAGTAACTAGGAGCAGTTATTTTTCGATTACAATATCCATTTTCATGCGCCTCTACAAGCTATGGTTTAGGCAAAAGCTAAGAAGTTCAGAAACCATCTCTACAGAGCTAGAAGCTAAGGGAAACTCTGAAAATCAGGTTCCCCCCTCTTCATCTAAGCACTGCTCCAAGGGGATAAATTCAACCATTTCAAATCTCAATATTTTCCAGAAAATTAGCTTTGGGTACGCCTTAGCCATTGGAGTCGCTATCCTAGGCGCATCCATCGGTTTGACCATTGGAAATGATCACCAAAATCGGGCTCAGAAACACCTGGAATGGGCTGATCAGAAGCAATATTTATTAACCTCGTTAGATAGCAGTACATCTGACATCCGAGCTCATCCACAACAACTTCTTTCGATCCTTGGAGATTCACTCTGGATAGAGTACGAAAAAGGAAAAGTTCGGCAAGACCTGCGCCAGGTTAGATCACACTTACAGGCGCTTCAACAGTTTATCTCTACCCATCCTGATAACGCCATAGGTCTCGTTAGTCAGTTAAATGAGTCTGAGGCCACGACATTTTTAGACACCTATCACCAAACTGTAGACGCCTATGAACATCTGATTCAAGACCTTTGGCGACAGATTCAACCTCGTAATCCCGATATGGTTGGAGCGTTGTCTGTCGCGGAACAGGAAATCATAAAGGAGGTTCGGGGGGAATCCGCCAGGCAAATTGAGCTGAAATTTGAACGGCTCTCTGAACAATTGAGCCGCCTTCAGCAAGCCGCGGAAAAAGGAAAGAGACAAGCCCGTCAACAGCTAGTTCAAGCCAGCGCTCTACGGCTAAGAATCATTGTCCTGAGTATGGCGCTATCAACCGCGATCTCGATTACGCTGGCGATCATAACCAGTCGCGGCATCGCCCGACCGGTTCAAACCCTAACCCAAGTTGCTCAACAAGCCGTTCAAGACTCTAATTTTGACCTACACGTCAACTTTACGAGTCAAGATGAAACGGGCAAGCTGGCGCAGTCCTTTAACCAATTAATTCACGCCGTCAAACAGCTATTAGAACAACAACAAAGGGTGAACGAAGAACTGGAGCAGCGAGTGGAAGACAGGACGGCTGAGTTGAAAGAGGCCAAAGACGCTGCTGACGCCACCAGTCAAGCAAAGAGCGAGTTTTTGGCGAACATGAGCCACGAACTCCGCACCCCGTTGAATGGGATTCTAGGTTACGCCCAAACACTGAAGCGATCTCATCGCCTATCCGAGAAGGAGCAGCATGCAGTGGGCGTCATTCACCAGTGCGGCTCCCACCTGCTCACGCTGATTAACGACATCTTAGACCTGTCAAAAATTGAAGCTCGGAAAATGGAGCTCAACCCCAAGGAAAACCACTTGCCTTCCCTATTGCAGGGCGCCGCCGAAATCTGCCGGTTGCGCGCCGACCAGAAGGGGGTCGCCTTTGAGTACAACGTCTCCCCAGATGCGCCAGAAGGGGTATACGTCGATGAGAAACGACTCCGGCAGGTGCTCATCAATCTACTCGGCAACGCAGTCAAATTTACCCACGAAGGTCAGGTTACCTTTTCAGTCAGCGTTGTGGAAAAACTGACCGCGCCGCCTCAGGGGGAGGAGATAGCTGAAACGCAGACGACCCCTGAGGCGGCGGCGGGGACTGCTCTTAACCCGGAGCTGGAGCGCCCCCTATACAGACTGCGCTTTCAGATTCAAGATACGGGAGTCGGCATGAGCCCGGAGCAATTGGAGAAAATCTTTTTGCCCTTTGAGCAGGTGGGCAGCAAGTCTAAGCAGTCAGAGGGGACAGGACTGGGCTTGGCGATTAGCCAGCAAATTGTCCAAAGAATGGGCGGCCGACTCCAAGTCCAAAGTCAGTTAGGCGCCGGAAGCATTTTCTGGTTTGACTTGGAGTTGCCCCTGAGTTTGGAATGGTCGATGGCGGCTAAAGTCACAGATCGCGGCGTCATCTCCGGCTACCTGGGAGATCGCAAGACCATTCTGGTCGCTGACGACAAGTGGGAAAACCGCTCGGTTCTAAAGAGTCTACTCGCCCCTTTGGACTTCCAAGTCATCGAAGCGGAAGATGGTCAGGACGCCCTCGAAAAAGCCTTGCTGCAGACGCCTCACCTATTTATTGTTGACCTAAACATGCCCATCTTGGATGGCTTAGCCCTGATTCGGCGCTTGAGGCAGTCTCCCATTTTTCAAGACACGGCGATTATCGTGTCTTCCGCCAGTGTGTTTGACGACGATCAGCAGCGCTGTCTGGAATCGGGAGCGGATAGCTTCGTCTCCAAACCTGTAGACGCCGAAGACTTATTTGGCCAGGTAAGCAACCTATTGCGCCTCGAGTGGATCTTCGATCAAGCGGACGATAATAAAGAAGCCGCTAGAGGCTCATCCACGGAGGGCGAGGGAGCCTCCAGTTCTGCTGAATTCACGGCGCCATCAGCAGATGTGATGGCGCAGCTCCATGACCTGGCCCTACGGGGGAATCTCCGCGCCCTGGTTCAGCAAGTGAAAGGGCTTCAGCAACAGGAACCCGAACTAGCGCCCTTTGCTGAAAAGGTGCAGGCGCTGGCCCAGGGGTTCCAAGAAAAAGAAATCATCTCCCTAATCGCCAAGTATCTTGGAGAAGCGCCAGTATGATGCCTGCAGACCCAACCCGCAACATCTTAATCGTCGATGACAACCCGAATAATTTAGGGGTTTTATCGGACTTTCTATGGGATATGGGCTTCGAAGTTTTGGTGGCCCGAGATGGGGAAAGCGCTCTCCAAAAGACCCAGTATGCAGTTCCCGATTTGATTTTGCTAGATGTCATGATGCCTGGAATTGATGGCTTTGAAACCTGTCGTCGGCTTAAGGCTCAGCCCGCCACCCGCGATATTCCCGTCATTTTTATGACAGCCTTGTCAGAAAGCGCTCATAAGGTCAAAGGGCTCTCATTAGGCGCGGTGGATTACATCACCAAGCCCTTTCAGCAGGATGAGGTGCTCGCGCGGGTGAAACTGCACTTAAAGCTCCACACCCTGAATCAAACCCTTGCGGAGCAAAACTTGAGACTCCAACGGGAAGTCGAGACCCGCAAAGCCGCCGAAGCCGCCCTGCAAAGCCTGAATCAAGAGTTAGAATCGCGGGTGGCGGCGCGCACCCAAGAACTTTCCCAAGCGTTAGAGGACCTCAAACAGGCTCAAGTGCAAATGGTGCAAGGGGAAAAAATGGCGGCACTGGGTCAGCTAGTGGCGGGAATCGCCCACGAAATTAATAACCCCATCAACTTTATCCATGGCAATGTCAATCATGCAGACACCTATGTACAAGATTTACTGGAATTGTTAACGCTGTATCAGGCGGAATTTCCCCAGGCGACGCCGACGATTCAAACGAAAGCCCAAGAACTGGATGCTGGCTTTTTACAAGAAGATTTACCCAAAGTGTTGACTTCAATGAAAATTGGGGCTAATCGTATCCGGGGGATTGTACAGTCTTTGCGCAACTTCTCCCGCATTAGCGGACCGGAATCTAAGCCGGTGAATATCCACGAGGGGATTGACAGCACGTTGATGATTCTCAACAGTCGCTTGAAAACTCAGCCTAATCAAGTCGCCATTGAGGTGATCAAGGACTATGGCGATCTCCCCCTCGTGGATTGTTATCCGGGGCAACTCAATCAGGTGTTTATGAATCTTTTGGTGAATGCAATTGACGCGCTAGAAGATCACCTTAGCCAAGATCCATCGCCACCGACTTCCCCCATCATTCGAATTTCAACTGCCGTAATGAATGAACATCAGATAACAATTTGCATCGCAAACAATGGTCCAAGTATTCCGGAGCCTATTCGAAAACAGCTTTTCAATCCTTTTTTCACCACTAAACCGGTGGGTAAAGGAACCGGGCTAGGTCTCTCGATTAGCCGCCAAATCATTGCCGAAATTCACCAAGGCTCACTGCAGTGTCACTCGAGTCCTGCTCAGGGGACTGAATTTGTAATCCAGATTCCGAATTCCCAAGGAAAGCAATAATTATGTGGAAAACAACCAGGGAGAGGAGTGCTTGCAGCAAGCCCCCAACCCATACGAACAGCAATATCATGACATGGCAAGGGAACTCTACCTATAAGGTGATTGGCGTCAACTTTGGATTTCCAAGACAAAAAGCATGTTAAAAGCGGTTGTTGGTCATAGTAACGATCCGGATTCTCAAGCTGCAATTTCAGAGGTCTTGGAGCAGATACGCGATGCTCTTGCGGAAGCAACTCCAAAAGCAGGCATTTTGTTTGCCGCAATTGACTTTGATCACACCCTCATTTTACGTCGAATTGTCGAAGCGTTTCCTGAAATCGAATTAATTGGTGGAACGACAGACGGAGAAATCTCTTCGGTCTTAGGGTTTGAGCAGGATTCTCTGACACTGATGGCGTTCTGCTCAGACAACATCACAATTAGCGCCGGAATCGGACATGGTGTCTCTAAGGATGGGGTCGCCGCCGCCCAGTCCGCCGTGCAGCAAGCAAAAGCCGCTCACAATGAGGAAATCCAGTTCTGCATTAGCCTCCCCGAAAGTTTAACCACCAGCGGCGGCTTGATTTTAGATAGCCTGAAACAGGCGCTAGGAGAGCAGACGCCGATTTTTGGCGGACTGACAGCCGATCAATGGCGCTCGCAACAAACCTATCAATTTTTTCAAACTCAAGTGTATAGTGATGCGGCGGCGGTTCTGCTGTTTTCCGGCCCCATCTTGTTTTCCCACGGCATTGCCAGTGGTTGGCGGCCGATCGGGAAGCCAGGAAAAGTCACCAAAGCAATCAATAATGTGGTCTACGAAATTGATCATCAACCCGCGCTAGCATTTTACCACCGCTATTTGGGCGCTTTACCGCCTTCCTCTGAATACCCACTGGCCCTATTTGACACCGAGAGCGAGCGGTACGCGATGCGGGCTCCCAGCGGGATCTTTGATCCCAGTCTTGGCAGCATTACCTTTTTTGGCGATGTTCCAGCTCAAGCCTTAGTTCAAATTACAGAGACTACGCATGAGGACATTCTGGCGGCGTCCAAACTTTCTACGTTGCAAGCTTTGGGGAATTATCCAGGTCAGGCCCCTAGCGCTGCTCTATTTTTCTCTTGCGCCTCTCGACGGCAAATCTTAGGAAGTCGGACTCGAGAGGAGTATTTGCAAGCTCAAGACTGCTTGAAACAACCAATCCCCAGTTGTGGGTTTTACACCAATGGCGAAATTGCTCCCTTACAGCAGAATGGGGTGACCCATTTCCATAACGAGACCTTTATCACTTTACTATTGGGGGAGTCGTAGATGCTGTCAGATGGGACAGATCTCCAATCGAGAGTTCAACAATTGGAAAAGGAAAACCGGATTCTCAAAAAAAAGTTGGCGCGATCCGACACTACCTGTCTTCAACTGGAGGAAACCACTCGAAAAAAAGAAGCCTTACTGCGGCAAGTAATCTCTGAGCTTAAAGAATCACAGGCGAACCTAGAAAAACAGAGTTATGAACTAGAGCAGACGCTCACAGACCTCAAACGCACTCAAACGCACTTGGTCCAGGCGGAAAAGATGTCGAGTTTGGGACAACTGGTCGCAGGCGTGGCGCACGAAATCAACAATCCGGTTAACTTCATCCACGGCAACCTCAGATATGTGCAGGAATACGCCCAAAATCTACTCTCCTTTGTACAACTTCATCTCACTCATCATCCTAACCCTATCCCCGATATCCAAACGGCGACGGAAGAACTTGAACTGGATTTTATCCAGGCGGATTTGCCCAAAATGCTCGATTCCATGAAAACGGGAACTGATCGCATTCGCCAGATCGTCTTGTCGCTCCGTAACTTCTCACGTATGGATGAAGCAGACTTCAAGGCCGTTGATATTCATGAGGGCATCGACAGCACCTTGTTGATTTTGCAACATCGCTTGAAAGATAAATCTGAGTCTCCAGCCATCCAGGTTATTCGTAACTACGGCAATCTACCGATTGTAGAATGCTATCCTGGTCAACTCAATCAAGCCTTTATGAATATCCTGGCTAACGCCATTGACGCCTTGGAAGAAGCTAACGCCAAACGCACCTATCAGGAGATTAAAGAAAACCCTAGCCAAATTATCATCCAGACTGCTTTAGTCGATTCAACTTGGGTAAAAATCACCATATCTGACAACGGAACAGGGATGCCTGAATCTGTTCATCAACATATCTTCGATCCTTTTTTCACTACGAAAGCTATCGGTAAGGGCACGGGGATGGGGATGCCGATCAGCTACCAGATTGTCGCTGAGAAACATGAGGGTAAGTTATATTGCTTCTCTACCCTCGGCAAGGGAACAGAGTTTATTATTCAAATCCCCATCCGCCAGAAAATCTGTCAAGCAGACCCACCTATCTTTTCTTTAGTCACCGCTTCCGCAACAAGCGCCTAATCACTATCAGTCTACGGAATGTGCAACAAAGTTTTGTGTCTCGCCTCTGACTATTTAGACTTCTGGCAATAATGGGTGAGACGAAGCAAAATCAGTAAAAATACTCATCAATTAGCCGCCTCACCCCTGACACCCCCTAAAATCCACCTAAATCCCTATCGCCACAAGCGTTTCAGCGTTTAGTTAAGAATTTTATGAAATGTCAATCAGGCCATAAAGGAGCATCAAGGCCTATGTCCCCGATCTGAACAATTAGGCGCCATAGGGACTTCAACTCAGTCAGAGCAATCACTACAAGTTGCAATAACTTGTAAATTCAAATAAAGAGAGTTTTTATTTCTATGAGTTTTGTTCAGTAACACTTTTCAAACGGAAGATTGCTGATTGAACCTTGATTCAGGGCTGAAAACCTTTCAGAAAACAGCGAAAGTACGTCTATTTGATGATTCTTAGCTCTCTTTTCTCCAGCTAGTCGTGGCAAAAGTACCCCGATCGCATCGAAGATAGAGAAATCTATTGCCTGAAATCAGCTTATAGCAAGGTCTCAAGACCCTATGGCGCTTGATCGCACAGATCGGGGACATAGGCCAGGATACGCTGTATCTGACACAGTGGGCATGGATAGATCTCCCCTTGAGACGTTTCTGGAGGAGATTAGCAGATTTACATTAGGGGGATATGCGATGAGACAATTCTGTCTCAAGATTGGATCAATTGCTCTACAAGAGTTTCGGATCAAATGGCCCATTTTGGATAGAATATTTACCATGGACCAAGATGGGGGCGTCGTCAGAATATCAGATATCAGAAGTGTGTCTTCTGCTCAATTTTGCGGACTGAGTCCTGACAATTTCTCGCTCGGCGCACTTGCAACACATCCCTAAATGGTCCCATATCGCAGCTTCGCTATTATGGGGTCTTGTAGTAAATGTCCGGCTGTTTCGCTATCTACGGGTCTGGAAAAATAGTATCCTTGGCTTTCATGACAGTTTATTGTTCTTAAAAACGATAACTGGCTTGGAGTTTCTACTCCTTCGGCAACCACTCTCAATCCCAGAGTTAACCCTAGGCTGACGATTGCTTTAACAATTTCGCTATCCTCCGAGTCTATACCTAGCCGCGTAATAAAAGACCGATCAATCTTCAATGTATGGATAGGAAAACGCCGCAGATAACTGAGAGATGAATATCCTGTGCCAAAATCATCTAGACAAACCTGAATACGTCTAACTTTCAGCTGCTCAAAGATCTCTAAGGCAACCTCGGCATTCTCGATCAGAACGCTTTCAGTCATTTCTAGCTTCAAACTGCCGCCGTCCAACTGTGTTTCTTCCAGAACTCGATCAATTTGAGTAATCAAATCGGGGCGAGAAAACTGTTTGCCTGAAAGGTTAACATTCATTCCCAAGGATGCAAAGGCTGGGAATTCTTCTTGCCAATAGCGTAATTGCCTGCAGGCTTCCCGCAAAACCCACCAGTCAATTGACATGATCAGTCCTGTCTCTTCCGCAACCGCAATGAATTCGGTTGGATAAATTATTCCTCGCTCTGGATGCCGCCATCGAACCAGTGCTTCAAATCCACAAATCCGATTCGTACTGAGAGAAACAATCGGTTGATAGTATACTGCCAGCTCCTGTCGCTCAATCGCGCGCTGCAAATCCGTTTCCAGTTGTAATTCCTCCAGGCCATGGGCATGCATAGATGCGTCAAAGATTTCATAGCTGTCTCGCCCTTTCCCCCTAGACCGATACATAGCGGTATTGGCGTCTCGCAGCAGCTGCATAGGTTCAGTGTAGTGATCGGCGCTGAAAGCAACGCCAATACTGGCGCTGATAAAAATCTCATGGTTATCAAACAGAAACGGCAATCTGAGCGCTTGGTGAATTCGATGGATAACTTCAATCGCATCATTAATTTCGCTAATCTCTTCTAGCAAGATTGCAAATTCACCTCCGCTGAGACGAGCGACTGTGTCTCTTATCCTGAGGCAGGAACTAAATCTTTGAGCCGCCATTTCTAGAAGTTGGTCGCCAATAACATGCCCCAAGCTATCATTGATAACCTTTAATCGTTCTAAGTCTAAAAAAAGGACTGCAAACCGATAGGGCGGCTCGTTAGAATCTTGCCTTGATCGTCCTTGAGAGAGTAGTAAAACCTTCCGTAACCGCTCCAGAAACAGCCTTCGATTAGGTCGACCGGTCAGTGTATCGTAGAAGGCGTCATGGCGAAGCTTCTCCTCAATTTTCTGAAGTTCACTCAGCTCTGTTTGAGCTTTTTGATACAGTTCTGCTTGATGAATTGCAATTGCACATTGATGGGCAATTGACTCAATTAACGTTAATTCATAGTCGTTCCAATGGCGACCTCGACTGCATTCACATAGACCGATACAGCCTCGATAAGATTGCTGATAAAGCAGGGGAGCTAAAACCAGGGAATGGTATTGATATCCGTGAACTGAGTCCTTAATTTTAAGCGTTATATAACCGTCTTTTTTAGATGAAATGACCAGTTTTCCCTGAAGCAGGCTATCCTGATTATCTCGATAAGACATACAGGTGAATGGAATTCCCACACTCAGCTTGTACTCAGAGTCAGACTGATTCAGGTGAGTCAATCTCATTTGTCCAGCCCCATCCGGTTGAATGATAAAACATTTAGTCACCTGGAACACATCATGGAGCTGATTAACCGTGGTTTGTAAAACTTTATCCAGGACCAGTGTTTCGTGAATTTCCCGAATAATTCGACTGATGCTCGCATCTCGCCAGGCTTGTTGCTGAATTTGTAAGATCGCAGCCTGTTTTTGACGACGCAGTTCGAATTCTTGCAGCGCCCGATTTAATGCGGTGGGTAGACGAAAAAGCCTATCCTTCAGGACATAGTCAGTCATTCCCCCTTTAATACACTCAACGGCGGCCTCTTCTCCTAAACTGTCGGTAATTAGAATAAAAGGAATATTTTGGGCAGACTGCTTTAGTAGCTCAAATGCCTGTAATCCACTGAAACTCGGAAGTTGATAATCCGACACAACGACATCATAAGTTTTGTCGTGTAACAGCTGTCGATAAAGCGTTGTATTATCAGCAACATCATACGTCAAAGAGATTTGAGCTGACTCTAATGTAAGCGCGATCAGTTCTACATCTTCTGTGACATCCTCTACGATCAGGAGATTTAGTGCTTGCATCGATCATTCCTGTACGTCAAGTGTTTCCTGCAAAACTTACTCGTTAAGCAAATTGACACGATCCTCAGTCGCACAAGGAATCTAGATGTTTTCAGGATCAGGATGCTCAATATTTTTGATGCATCTGAATCTTTCCAGAACCTAATTCACAGCAGGCTTTAAGTCATGAATCTCCACAGTGATAAACGCCTCTGTGGAATTATGCACTTCCTGAGGAGAAAAATCGTTCAAACCATTGATGAACTTAGCAATTGTTTATTTGTCAATCTACTTTTTTAACTAAGTAAGATTTATTCCTCGTTCAAATATTCATTTTTTATTTCCTGGGCCTTACTGAGAAGGGGGCAATCTAATCCTTCATCAAATCTGACTTTCAATAATCCTTGAGAAAGGGGCGTCTCAAATATTTTAATTATCAATAAGTCAGGCCTATTATGGTGACTATAGCAGTCCTAAATACATCGTAAAAATTTCTAAAGTGACGATCCTAAACGAGGGTTTCATAGTCCTACAGAACCCTACAAATTTACAAATCAGATAGGATTGCTATAGATACAACTTTACTTTAGATTCAGGGGTATCATTGTGACCCTCCAAAGTCATAGTTGTGACCCCCCAGAGTTATCATTGTGACACTAATCACTGATTATCGACCTGCTTCTAAATACCGTGAGATGCGACATTTTCCTATAGGCTGGAGTAGTTGTGCAGGATGCACCCAACTAAGTGGGTATACAAATTCATTTACACATGAAATCCGCTCAAAATGCCCTGTCGCCTTGAATCACTTTGATAACAATTTTACCGAGGTACTTACTCAAGAGGGGCATCGAAAGGCTCTCCCGGAACCGGCCTCTACCCCTTAAAATCAATGCTTTTTCGCCTCCGTTCCAAACCTCGTTTCGCACCTGGGGGCATTAATGACAAAGTTTCGTGACACGCGAAAACAGTTCTGATGCAGAATCTCAAAATCACCCTGACGCAAAATAGTTATGCCGAAATGTTATTTGTCTACAATGTAATTTCTCCAGCCCAGAGTCCATCAGTGTCCTGGGCTTTTCTGGCTCAGCGCCCAGACAGGACGCCCAGGCTGGCCATAGGCCAAGATCTGTTGTTAACGCTCTTTAATCCCTGTGACAAGAGAAAATTTGAACCGCCGATTTCTCGTTAATAATCCCTCCAATCAACAGGCCATAAGAATGCTGACAGTACTCTTATGTTGAGGATATTTTTACAGAAAACAGTTGCTCCAAACACTACTCGATTACTATTTCGTTCCTTGAGACAACATGTTTTTCGTATCTCCACCTCTCTGTAGAAACTCCTCTGTCAATCATCTTTTGGCAGGTGGAAAATCGTTGTAACTCCTGAAAGGAGAGTTGGCGATATTCCGTCAATAGTTGATTGACAGAGTATTCCCGGTATGTGCGTATCAGATCTGATGCGTGAACATAATGAGACGCTATTGCGCCGTCGATTGAACCCTGCCCCGATACCATGTTGTTGCCCCCCTTTTCGTCCGCAGGCAAAAGGCCTAAAACAACTGTTGCTGCGATTTGGGGCAACTTACATCTCAAGCCCTTGACCAGCAATATTTTCAGGAATTCTCATTATGTGTCAACAGTTGAGAATGGCCTAAGTCGATAGGGGCTGAAACAACCAAAAATCGTCAATCGCGTTGGTATTTTTATACTATATTGCCCCAAATTGCAGCTTCCGTCGTTTCAGGCCAGCTAGCATAATATGCAAGACTACAGCTATTCGGTCAAAAGACTCAACGGCCTTTAACTCGGAGTCTCATAGCAATAGCGCACCTCCAGATATTGAGCCATTTTGTCGAAGATAACCTCCCGGCGGAAGGGCTTGTACACAATGTCATCAAACCCGGCTGTTAGGATATTGGCCCGATCTTCCGCAAACGCGCTGGCGGTCAGGGCAATAATGATGGGAGTAGAGTGAGGGTCGAGGATTGGAGCTTGAGCCGCCCTATCTCTCTCTACGTTGTTCTGCTGATCTGCTGGAGCCAGTTTCGGATTCCCTTTTCCTCTAATTTGTCGGGACGCCTCACACCCATCCATAACCGGCATTTGGATATCCATCTAGATCAGATGGGGGCGCCAATCCTGACAAAGCGCAACGGCTTCTTGACCGTTGACCGCTTCACGCACCTCAAACCCACACGATTTCAGCAACTTAACCATCAACAGGCGGCTCATTCTGTCGTCCTCCGCCACCAGGATGCGATAGGCCAGTTGGTTAGGCGCTAACCCAACGATCTTGCGAGGGGGCTGAGGGATATCCACATCAGGCACCTGAACTAAACCCTTTTGCCTCGTTTCTGGCCCGGCTCCGTCCTATCGATCCTTAACCTTGAACCCATCCCGAATCTCCAGGCGGAGTCCCTGACGCTGACAGGTAAAGCGCCACAGTTCCCCGATCGCTTCCCCGGGCAGCTCGCCTTGCAGGTTCACAAAAAAAGGCGGAAAGCTGCGCAACGGAACAGAACGCACTCCATCTAGAGTGAGGCAACGATTCGGGTGAATCCGCACGCTAATTACCCCCGCCTGCTGCTGGCCGACTCGGCCTGAAATCCAAAATTCATCCACTTTCCTATCTTCGGAAGGAGGATAGCCAGATAAGCGAACAAAAATAATATCCCCCTGGGGATCCGTCTTCGGGTAAACCGTCCAGGGAAAGGGCTGGCCTATCCGCTCACAATAGCCGCGCAGGGACGGATACGACCGGGGCGTCAGCAACGTATCTAACGTCAATCCATCCACCGTCACAAACTGAAAAAGCTGTGAATCCTGCAACTGCAGAGACCCCTCCAATGTTCCAACCGCCTGAAAATCGGGTGGAGAGACAACCGACTTATCTCCTTTCATCGGCGTCAGCTTCCTGTCCATTTCACCCATACTCTGGTCTATTCCTTATCTCAAAAATTTAGCGGCTTGGCGACCACACCTAGTCAGGCCTAGAAAACCCATTAGATTCCCCACAAAAGAAGCGGTCCTCCCGACCCAACGAGAGGAAGCGCCACTAGCCGCCACAGCGTCCACCCTTCGTCGATCATCCCTAAATAAAGGGGCCGCTGCTGTCAACTAAAGCACTCTTGCTCACCCACCCCATCTCCAATCAGATAGTCCCTCCACCCGACAATGGGATAGGGTCGGGCGCAGCTACAATCTCTCTAAATGGAAATGCAGACTGGTTTCTTGCACCCTGGCTCTTCATTCGCTGGGGCTCTTGCTTGAGGGGGATAGCGCCCACTAGATCTAGTCATCGGAGTCCCCCCATATGCAAGAGATCCGGAACATCAGAACGCAGCTTCATCAACCGATCCCGGCCTCCGGCGCTGTCGTCTGCTCAAACATCAGTCGGACATCCGCCAGGCCCCCCGGCTCAACCCAGGTCTTTAATTCTGCCGGTGAATCCGAGGAAATCGGCCCAGTGAATACTAGAACAAAGACCGCGCTGCTGATCCCATCCGCCGGGTCGAGCGACAAATGGAATGGCGCTGGGATGGGCTGTGAGATCACATTCCGGGTCGAGTTTGCCCCGCAGCTTATTGCAGTTCTCGACAGGGGGCCTGGGTATCCGCGTCTGCGGCGGCCTGCTCCCCAGGTTAACTGAGCGGGATCATCCGACCGAGGACAGAGATCGCCGCTGCGATCCGGCTGTCGCGATCTCAAGCGGGTCATTCCACCAAAGCCGTTGCTACAGGATATTGATATGGGAAAAGACGGGTTTGCTGGGCTGTAAACCCCGCTGAATAAGTTCTTTGTCTTATTCCAACCGGCTCTAAACAGCCAAAGGATACTAGAAGTAGAGGCTCCTCCCATACCGTAACATTCGGTCCTCAGGTCAGGAGTCGGTGGGTTGACGGTATCGCCTTCCCATCCTTAGAGGGGCTTTCCCCCAGTCAAAAAAGGAGGGGGTTGATGAATGAGAAGCATCCGAAGCGGGCTGGGCTGATTCCTTTGAGCATTCTATTGAGCGCTGTCATTGCAGGCGCTCAAACCCACGTTGTCAACGCCAAACCCACCCCATTGAGAACAGAGCATTTGGCGCTTACGCAGAACAATACCTCGGAACAAATTGAACACCTCATACAGGAAGCTGAAGCCGACCTACAGGCTGGCGAGTTGGCCGTAGCCGAGGAAACGCTGCGGAAAATTCTACAACTCGACCCCAATGACGCCCAGGCTTACAGCGGCCTGGGCGCGGCATTGAACGAGCAAGGTCGCTATGAAGAAGCCGAAACCGCATTGCGCCAAGCGATAGACCTCAACCCTGATGACCCACTCGCTTACATCGGTTTGGGCGTCGCTTTAGGCATGCAAGGACGCTATGAAGAAGCCGAAGCCGCTTTAAACAACGCCGTCGCCCTGAACACCGAGGAGGCATTCGCCTATATCTTGCTGGGCGTCATCTTGGAGATTCAAGGTCAGTTTGAAGACGCTGAAATGGCTTATCGCCAGGCTATCGCACTCGACCCGAATGACGCCTTCGCCTACAATAACCTCGGCTCGGCATTACTCCAACAGGAGCGCCCTGAAGTAGCGGAAGCCGCCTTGCGCCAAGCCATTGACCTCAACCCCATTGATGATTACGCCCTTAGCAACTTGGGCTTTGCCTTAATCCAGCAAGCCCGTTATGAAGATGCGGAAGCCGTGTTGCGCCAAGCCATCGACCTCAATCCCAATAATGCGGAGGCTTATCACGCACTGAGCATTGTTCTGGGAAAGTTCTCTCATCTTGAAGCAGCGGAAGCCGCCTATCATCAAGCTGTAGAAAGAAATCTAGATATTTTTTCCGCCTATCAAAAGCTGGGCTCCCAGTTCCTTCAGCGAGAATACCTTGAGGAAAAGGAGATCACAATTGAAGGCCAATTCCTCGGTTTCACCCCGGATAAACAAGGCATTTGGACCTACTCTTCTCTAGACAAGGCCTCCCACTTATGGGATTTATCGGGCAAATTAAGAACAACCCTGGTGGGGCAATTCCTCAGTTTTTCCCCAGATAAACAAGGCATTTGGACTTATTCTGACAGCGACGACCACTCCCGCTTATGGGATTTATCCGGCAAGTTGAAAATAACCCTGGCGGGCAGGTTCCTCAGTTTCACCCCAGATAAACAAGGCATTTGGACTTATTCTGACAGCGACGACCACTCCCGCTTATGGGATTTATCCGGCAAGTTGAAAGCTTCGCTCAAGGGGCATTTCTTCAATTACACCCCCGATGAACAAGGGATTCTGACGAGCTCCTTCAGCGACCATGAATCCTGGCTATGGACGTTATCGGGCGATTTACAAACTGCGCTCAATGGCGAGTTCCTCCATTACACTCCAGATGAACAAGGGATTCTTACTTACTCCTATTCCGAAGACAAGTCTTGGCTATGGGATGTATCGGGCAATTTAAAGGCCTCGTTT
>JAAUYH010160627.1_pt1 | contig 32684 bp, 9 predicted proteins | sample 7278061 | NCBI WGS metagenome assembly JAAUYH01 (sample SAMN14350203, study PRJNA611818) | marine sediment metagenome | isolation source: surface marine sediment (0.6m) | place: French Polynesia: Moorea | collected 2018-08 | reverse complement strand
GCCAATCAACCTTATTCGCCTATTTTTGGTAAATATGAAATGATAGTTGATCGAGGAAAAATTTAAAAGCATGATTTGATGAAACAACATGTTTAAAAGAACAATAGTTACTTATATATTCCGACAATAATATTCGGTAAAACAACATGGTTCAAGTGCGAAGAAAGCTTGAAACTTAAAATTATTTACTATGCTAGCAAATTTTTAACATAATTCTTCTTAATAATGGAGTTACATCGGCTACAATCCAAATCTATACCCAAGAACAGGAATACTTCGACATTTAAAGTTATAGAATAGTTAACTTGTATAATTTCTTACTGACAGAGGTGGTGTACAAGAGCAAATGACCTTTACAAGTTTCGTTTTTTTAAATATGGGCACCTTTTTCTAAAATATTAAATATGCAGTTATCGTATTGCATTTACAGGCCACCTGACAGACACAATTGCAAACCAATTTTTGAGGTTCGGCAGTGTAGTCGGTAAAGCTAATAGACTATAAAAAGGTTGTTTTCCTAGGGAAATGAGCCAGTTTCGAGCAATCGAGGTAGTAAATGAAACAAGACCAGCTTGTGACAACTTTTTAGCTGAATTTTGTGTATAGGTTTACAGAAAACTTCCTCAGAGGAATAAATGTTATAGCTTGGATAGTGGGTTAAGCACAGTCAGGTTCTGTTCGGCTGCATTGTAGTTATCGATCAATTTTTTTCATCTATTTCTGACAATCCTTTGTTTGGAACGTTATTAAGAGTGGAAATCACGAGGTGCGAGAATTTACTGTTAATTGCCGTCACACGCAAGACATCGGTGCCCTCTTTGAGCAGTAATTTAAAGTTAGTTTTGCACCAGATAATATATGAAATTCTGCGAGACTCAACAGGGTTTTTTATCCAATCATGTTGCAGATAGCATACCCAGCCTGCTAACTGGCGTGAATTAACTCGAGATGGCTGTTAGAGCAATCGTTGACCCACTATGAGAGAAGAAAAACCCAAAGGCTACTTAGAAACGATGCAGTACCAGCACAGTAAATTATTTTGATGTATATTTTTCTCAGTTCATGATGCTAAGGATGTTGCAATCCCGTTGTTACGTTGGAGTTTTCGCTGAACAAACTCATGAGCTATGACGGGTTCGTACTTTGCTGGGGATAGTTTCGAACAGCACTTCTCAAGCGGCGCAACTTTTACGTTCCGTTTGGGAGCCGTGAAAAGCACGATACTGAGACGCGATTGCGTTCGATTTTCGGCAAGCACGACGCGATGCAGAGGGGTTTTGTACACGCCATTCGTCAACCGTTCGATCAAATCAGCAGAGTTGACTAATAACGCGCCCTTCCTCGGTGGCACAACGCACCAAGTATTATCCACGAATGCTTGCAACGAACCCTGCGCAGGAAATGCATCTCCGTACTCCTGCGCCAACAATGTGAAAGAGCCATAATCCGTATGCGCGCCGTAACCTTGCGTGCCACTCACCGCAGCAGGATAATGCGCGATTTTCAAAGGATATTCTTCTCCATCAAACATGTCGATAACCTTGGGTTCATTCAACGCATGCGCCATGAGCCGCACCAACAGCAAGGAAATGCGCTTCGAATGTTGCAAGTACTGGCGCACGTCGTCGCGCAATTCGTCGGGACAAGCAACAGAGTCGGCAGAGAACAACACGAGCGATTCAACAATATCCCTCGTTGCGACTTGGTTTGTATGCGAGGTCCCAACCGTTTCTCGTCCTATCCCAGTGTACCCCTCAGCCCCGTATGTGTCCGAGTCCGACTTGTCGATTTTCCCTGTTTGAAAGAATTGGACCGCCTTGCGACGTAACCTCGACACCAATTCGTCGGATAATCCGCAGTCTTCGATGTACAGCACTCCGTGCGTTCGCATAGCAACGTCAAATCGCGCAGCTGCTACATCCAATGCACTCGATGATACCGATTCGCCCCACAGACCCCGTAGACTCAGTACCGGTGGGTGGAACTCTCGCATGATGATTAGTGTTAGACCAGCAAGTGGAAAGATGCGTGCGCGGGGAGAATGCACCCTTATTGAAACGGAGATTAATGAAGGTACAGTACCTAAAATTGTACAGCATGATACCAGTCTATACGTTGGTTTCATAAATGAGTGCAAGGCTCAAGTTAAGTCCAAAACGGGGCTTACTGTATAGCACACACTGTAGAATGAGTGAGGGATAATAATGCACTGGTATTAGTCTTCTTCAACAATGCCCGGCGCAACCTAACGTGCGGAAACGGCTAACCCATTCACCGGCCAAGACGACACCGGTAATCGATCAAGTCCAACTGTTACCAGAATCGGCAGTTCACCTCATCTCGCACGCAATCGTGCCACCATCGCCGCAAGTGCATGTGATTTAGCGGCCGTCCGTTCAGCTTCTGCCCGTGTCGCACGAACCATTGCGACTGGTTGTTTCGGCGGCATTGACAATGCCTTGGCCATTCGCTTCATTGCACGGGCGTGACCATGAGCAATACTAAGTTCATGCGCCATAGATGCTATAGAAGCAATGAGCCGTGCCTGCTATAGTATAGACGCGCCGCAACAAACATTCAGTGCCGCATGAACTATCATAGTTGAAAATTCTAGAATTTGGTACGCGCCGCATTGATACCCACTTGTTCTGCAACGCGAATAGCTGTAGTCTGACAATGCGCTAAATTATGGGATTGTTGCAACTCCTCAGTCCACTGCGCAGCAAATAATCATGCTGCAATTCTCTCACGCAACTGTCGCTTGAGTTGCGTATTCTCGATGACTTACAAACTGCTAGCATTTTCACTCCCTGCTCATCTTTGTCTAAGTTGCACAATCTTGGCATTCTGCGAACTTTTGGGTAGATAATTTGTTTGTTGTAGTTGTAAAAGTCGTTCGTGTGCAGTTTCACAATCCCATCGGCAGTACATCGTTTTCCTCTTACTGTTCATCTGCATCGGCACCGGTTGTGGCAGTGCAAGCATCAACACTATGGCGATGAGTAATGGTAAGCGCATGACGCAGACTCGACTGCTGCCTCTAACATCTACAACTTCTCATTCGCGTGCTTACCCATATGAGGCATGCAAACAAATTATTTAACGACTGTTCCAACAACCCTAACGCAGGAAAGTAAGTTCGTACTATTTGTGTTTCATGAAATTAGGTTCATACTATTTATTTTGGTATATTCCCAAATTTTATTGGTACGGTTCTGTTTCAGATCCAACATAGCATGCAACAAGCAAGATGGCGGTGGCCTGGTTCAAAAATAGGAACATGGTAACTTCCACGTCATAGATAGAGCTAAAAATTTAGATACAGGTGCTGCATATTTTGTATATTCTCCGGAATAGTTCGGTCAGTGATTAGTGTGACGAAACCCACTTGCCGAATTTACCTCAGGTGAACTGGTGAGGAATATCAACTTGTAGGATAGCGTCATGACAAGACGAAGATGATGAATACGTCGTAAGGCACAGTTGTTGAAGGGTGGGCACGCACCACCTTGGCTTGGCACAAGAACATGATGTGTAGGGCACAGAAACGAAAAGAAATGACGCAAAAGTGAGCGGAGTGTGGACGAGAAAGATCATCAGTAGCCTTCAAGGACGAGCTGTACCAAAACAAATTTCGTGTTTCCCAGAGTATCTACGACTACGTATCAAGACGTCACATTATTGGCTAACACCTCTCCCGGAAATAGAGCACGATCATCCTGTTCAGCTACTCAATCCGAAAACTGTAAGTCGAAAGATGAAAATCAATGCCCCTATAGTGCACTGTCAAATATCATAAGTGCACTATACTCGTGTACAATTAATCAGTATTGTAATCGACCAATAAAATTTAATGACATTTATCACTATGACTTCGATGACGTACACAGTGCTATATTCCTTGCCATTCGCGAGTAGTCCATGTCCGGACACTTGGCTCCCAACTTGCTTGTTGATACCCTTGCATTCTTGTTCCGCAAGCAGCACGCTGCGTGGGCGATTACATGATAAACCCCGCAGTTATTGTGCGGCATCATGACGTGCCTTAAGCCGACCGTTCTCGCATCGCCCTCACTTCCGCAACCGTTCCACCATGGGCGACACCATCTCGTATCTCAACAACCACGTCAACAATGAGAATAACGACCGATGCGAAAACGGTCACAATTGCGAGGCTGTGCACGACATGCTGCGTGAGACACGCGCTCGCGCCGACGAACTGGCGGGCTACAACGAGGTACTCGCCACCGATTGCAGGAACGCTCACAGACGCATTGTGGCGTTAGAAGCTGCACTCGAGTCTGCGAGACGTGTTAAAAGCGCCGACAATGCCCGGGCGCAGACTGTTGAAGTAACTGCACTCAGGCAGCAATTACGCGAGTCTGAAAATGCAAGGCTTGCTGCGGTGCGTCGCGTCGAGGAACTAGAACAATGTCACAAGGAAACTCGCTGTGACGCGGATGAACTGAAGGAGAACAAGGCAGTGGCGACGACTAGTGGTCCTGCGCGCAGACAATTGAAGGAACCACAACAACCACTTTCGCCGACTCGACGCTCGCAGAGCGCCGAGATTGTGCAACTTCGACAAAGATGGGCGGAGAGTGAAAATGCAAGACGCGTGCAAGTCGCCGAGAATGGCCATCTCAAGCGACAATTGCTCGAGTGCAACTCCGCTCGGGTCGCTGCAGTGCGACGTGCTGAAGAGTTGCAACACTCGCAGGAAGTCGCGCTCCGTCAGATTGCCGATATTCGCGTTGCAACTGAAGCGGCTGTCGCCGCGGCGCGTACCAAGGTGCAGAACTTGCAGCAAGCTAATGCCGCGTTGAATGTCCGTTGCGGCGCGTTCATGCAACAGCAGGCACAGCTTCTTGCATCCATGGCATCATTAGGGCACGAACTTGATGTCGCACGTGGCCACGCCCGCGCGATGAAACGGATGGCGAAGAGATTATCGTCAGTGCCGCCGAAACAAGCAGTTTCAGCGGCTCGTGCGGCACGCGCAGAAGCCAGAGAAGCACGGATGCGGGAAAGAAGTCTGGCGTTCGCGAAGAGTGCACTGGAGCTTGCGAATCGTGCTGAACGGCACCGAATCGAATATGAACGCGCGTTCCGCGAGGAACTCACTCGTTCTCTCGCGGCGAAGGAGAAGGCCGCGGATGCCGCCTTGAATGAACTGCGCGCGGAGTACCGGGTGGTGGTCGCGGAGTGTGCGTCGCTTAGGCGTAGATTCGCGGATGCGCATGATGATGCGGAGGACGCTCGCATCCGCGCACGGCAATTAGAGAGGACGAATTCGTCACTTGCCACGCAACTGGCGGCGGCGGGGGAAGCCGCGCGTGCGGCTTCCACCGAATTGGCGATTGCCAAACGAACCGCCACTCGCTCGTGCGGGCTTGCGGCGAAGGTGGCGCGGTTGCGTGCGCGATGTGGAGAACTATCGGCAACTAATGCCAATGCGAGCGAAACAGAAGTCGACGAGGAGGACACGGATGAGGATGGAACGGTGTGTGTCATTTGCTTGGACGTTTTGGCCGAAGGCGAAGCGGTGGTGAGGCTGAACTGCATGCATGTGTACCACAGGGACTGCATCATGGAGTGCTTGAGTAGAATGCAAGTGCCGAGTTGCCCGCTCGACCGCATCCCGGTGACGGTTGAACTCGACCGATTACCCGTGTCGACTTGGTCTGTGAACGGCTCGCCCGTTTCCGAACACTTAATCGCGCCGGTTATTGTCGAGGAAGAAGACTCGTAACAGTAATTTATCCCTCACTCGTTGTACAGAGTGCACTGATCAATAAACACCATTTTTGACTAAACTTTGCCGCTGGACATGATGGCCAATTTTAGGTATTGTACGCTCATTCATCTCCATTTCAATAAGGGGTCATTCCTTTCGTGTTCGTACTTTGCCGCTTCCCGGATTAACACGGAGCAATAAAGGGCTTGGGAGTACTGTACACGCGATAGGACGGGGAATGGTGCAACTTCCCGAACAAACCAAATCACTACGACGGCTACTGTTGAATCGCTTGTGTTTTTCTCTAGGGACTCTACTGCTTGTGCTGATGAGTTGTGCGACGTCGTGTGCCAGTACCAGCAACACTCTGTAGAATAGGCTGGTTATCCTGGTACAGTACAACAATGAATCCTACTTCTTGTTCAGTAAATTTACTGTACTCGTCATTCGTCAATCGTTCGACCAGTTCAGCAGAGAGGATTAAACTAACAATTCGGGCTTTCTCGCTGGGACACCGCACCAAGCATTATCCACCAACACCTACAACGGGCTCGGCGTAGGAAATGCATGTCCATAGTCTAGCCTCAACAATGTGAAAGTCCCATAATTCGTGTGCGCGCCGTCATATTGCGTGTGACCCAGTACAACAGCGTAATGCGCAAGTTTCACAGGGGCCCTCTTCATCAAGCAACTTGGCAGCCCTGGAGTCACACCCACAAGAAGAAAATGCGCTTGCAATATTCCCAATACTAGGACACCTCATAGCGGAATTCATCGGGACAGCCACTGGAGTCACCAGAGAACAATACAAGCGATGCAACAATATCTGTCTTTCGTTCACCGGGTTACCATCATTTCTTGTCCTACCCATGTACCCTTCACCCCGTAATACCTGTCGTTAGTCCAGGAAACGGCAAGATACGAACCTGAAAGGCATGACGCCTACAGAATAGGAGATGACTGAGAACAGCTGCAAGGGCGAAGTTATCGGTTAGTCAAAAATGGTGTTTACTGTATATAATAGTACAACACTCTTTACAATGAGTGAAGGATAATAATATATAGGTATTAAGCTTCTTCCTCAACAATAGCCGCCTCAACTACACGTTCGGAAGCCGGCGAGTCGTTCACCGACCAAGTAGATACAGATAATTGGTCAGGTTCGACCGTCACCGGGATTCGGTCGAGCGGACAACTCGGCACCCTCATTCTGCTCAAGCACTGCATGATACAGTCACAGTGGAACACATGCCCGCAGTTCAATCTCACTACCGATTCACCCTCCGCCAAAACATCCAAGCAAATCACACAAACCGTCCCATCCTCGCCCGTGTCCTCCTCTTCCATTTCTGCTTCATTCGCATTCGCATTCGTCGCCGCGAGTTCGCCACATCTCGCACGCAATCGCGCCACCTTCGCCGTGAGCCCACGCGATTGCGCGGCCGTTCGTTCGGCAATCCCCAATTCGACGGAAGCCGCACGCGCGGCTTCCCCCGCCGCGCCCAGTTGCGTGGCAAGTGACGAGTTCGTCTTTTCCAATTGCCGTGCACGGGCGCGAGCATCCTCCGCATCGTCACGCGCATCCGCAAATCTCCGTCTGAGCGTAGCGCACTCCCCGACCACTACGCGGTACTCCGCGCGCAGTTCGTTCAATGCGGCATCAGCGTCTTTCGCTTTCGCTCCAAGAGATCGGGTGGCTTCCTCGCGGAACGCACGTTCATATTCGATTCGGTGACGCTCCGCACGGTTCGCAAGTTCCAATGCACGTTTCGCAAACGCCAGACTTCTCTCTCGAATACGTGCTTCTCTGGCTTCAGCCCGTGCCGCACGAACCGCCGCAACTGCTTGCTTCGGCGGCATTGACGACAACATCTTCGCAATTCGTTTCATCGCACGGGCGTGGCCACGCGCGACATCGAGTTCATGCGCCACAGATGCTAAAGAAGCAATGAGCCGCGCCTGCTGTTGCATGAACGCACCGCAACGGACATTCAGCGCAGCATTGGCTTGCTGCAAGTTCTGCACCTTAATACGCGCCACATTGATGGCCGCTTGCGCTGCAACGCGAATACCTGCAGTCTGACGAAGCGCGAGGTTGTGTGATTGTTGCAAAGCTTCAGCGCGTCGCACTGCGCCAACTCGAGCGGCGTTGCTCTCGCACAATTGCCGCTTGAGTTGCACATTCTCAGTGACTTGCAAATGTCGAGCATTCTCACTTTCCGTCCACCGTTGTCTAAGTTGCACAATATTGGCATTCTGCGTACGTTGAGTCGACAAAAGTGTTTGTTGTAGTTCCGCAAGCCGTGCGTGCGCGGTTTCACAATCTGTCGCCAGTGCATCGTTTTCTTCTTCTAGTTCATCCGCATGAGCACAAGCATCATCGTGATTTCGTTCTAGCTCTTCAACGCGACGCACCGCCAAAAGCCTCGCGTTTTCGGACTCTTGTAATCGCTGTCTCAGTGTAGTAATATCTGCAATTTGCATGTCATAACCCGCAGCCAGAGCGTCGTTTTCCTCTTCCAGTTCGTCTGCATCGCCACGAGTTTCGTCGTGACGATGTTGCAACTCCTCAGCGCGACGTACTGCAGCAAGTCTCGCATTTTCAGACTCGTGTAACCGCTCCCTGAGTGCAGTGATATCAGTAGTCAGCATGTCTGCATTGGCGCGACTTTCATTGTGACGTCGTTGCAGCTCCTCAATACGGCCTAATGCTACAAGCCTTGCATTTTCAGACTCACGTAATTGCAGGCCAAGTGCATTGATATCACCAATCTGCACGTCACGATCGGACGCCAGTGCATCGTTTTCTTCCTCTAGTACCTCCGCACCTCCACGCGTTTCATCGTCATGTTGTTCTAACTCCTGGACACGACGTACCGCAACTAACCTCGCATTTTCGGCCTCGTGTAACCGCTGTCTAAGCGCGGAAATATCAGCAGCCTGCATGCCCGTATTAGCACGAGTTTCATTGTGGCTTCGTTCTAGTTCCCCGACGCGACGCACCGCCACAAGCCTCGCATTTTCGGATTCGTGTAATTGGTGTCTCAGGGCAGTGATATCTGCAATTTGCATATCACAATCCGCGGCCAGTGCGTCGTTCTCCTCGTCTAGTTCATCCGCATCGCCACGAGTTTCATCGTGATGATGTTGCAACTCTTCAACACGACGTACTGCAACAAGCCTCGCATTTTCGGACTCGTGTAACCGTTGCCTGAGTGCCGTGATATCAGCAGCCTGCATGTCTGCATTGGCACGAGCTTCATTGTGACTTCGTTGCAGTTCCTCAACACGACGTTCTGCAACAAGTCTCGCATTTTCGGACTCGTTTAACCGACGCCTGAGTGCAGTATTATCAGCGGCCTGCATGTCTGCATTGGCACGGCTTTCATTGTGACGTTGTTGCAACTCTTCAGCGCGGCGTAAGGCAATAATCCTCGCATTTTCAGAATCACGTAATTGCAGGCTGAGTGCAGTAATATCACCAATCTGCACGTCACGATCCATCGCCAGCGCATCGTTCTCTTCTTCTAGTTCACTTGCATCTCCACGAGTTTCATCATGACGTTGTTCTAGCTCTTCAACGCGGCGTAACGCAACAAGCCTCGCATTTTCGGACTCGTGTAACCGTTGCCTGAGCGCTGTGATATCAGCAGCTCGCATGTCTGCATCGGCACGACTTTCATTATGGCGTCGTTGCAGCTCCTCAACGCGACCTAATGCAATTAGCCTCGCATTCTCAGACTCACGTAATTGCTGGCTAAGTGCATTAATATCACTAATCTGCACGTCACGATCCATCGCTAGTGCATCGTTTTCTTCTTCTAGTTCACTTGCATCTCCTCGAGTTTCATCGTGACGTTGTTCTAGCTCTTCAACGCGGCGTACGGCAACCAACCTCGCATTTTCGGACTCTTGTAATCGCTGCCTGAGTGCAGTAATATCACCAATCTGCATATCACGATCCATCGCCAGTGCATCGTTCTCTTCTTCTAGCTCGCTTGCATCTCCTCGAGTTTCATCATGCCGTTGTTCTAGCTCCTCAACGCGACGCAAGGCAACAAGCCGCGCATTTTCACACTCGCGTAATCGCTGCCTGAGTGCAGTAGTATCAGCAGCCTGCATATTCGCACCGGCACGAGCTTCATTGTGACTGCGTTGCAGCTCCTCAACACGGCGTACCAAAACAAGCCTCGCATTTTCAGACTCGCGTAATTGCAGGCTAAGTGCATTGATATCACCAATCTGCAAGTCACAATCCATCGCTAGTGCATCGTTCTCTTCTTCTAGCTCACTTGCATCTCCGCGAGTTTCATCGTGATGTTGTTCCAGTTCCTGAACACGACGTACCGCAACCAATCTCGCATTTTCACACTCGTGTAATCGCTGTCTGAGTGCAGTAATATCACCAATCTGCATATCACGATCCGTCGCTAGTGTGTCGTTTTCTTCTTCTAGTTCACTTGCATCTCCTCGAGTTTCATCATGAAGTTGTTCTAGCTCCTCAACGCGGCGTAACGCAACAAGCCTCGCATTTTCGGACTCGTGCAAGCGCTGCCTGAGTGCAGTAGTATCAGCAAACTGCATGTCTGAACCGGCACGGGCTTCGTTGTGAAGTAGTTGCAACTGCTCAACGTGACGTACTGCGGCAAGCTTCGCATTTTCGGACTCGCGTAACCGACGCCTGAGCGCAGTGATATCAGCAGCCTGCATGTCTGCATGGGCACGGCTTTCATTGTGACGTCGTTGCAGCTCCTCGACGCGACGCAACGCAATAATCCTCGCATTTTCCGACTCGCGTAACTGCAGTCTCAGTGCAGTAATATCACCAATCTGCACGTCACGATCCGTCGCCAGTGCATCGTTTTCTTCCTCTAGTTCCTCTGCACCTCCACGCGTTTCATCGTGTCGTCGCTCTAGCTCCTCGACGCGGCGTAACGCAATAGTCCTCGCATTTTCGCACTCACGTAATTGCAACCTGAGCCTATTAATATCAACAATCTGCCTCTCCCAATCCATCGCCAGTGCACTGTTTTCCTCTTCCAGTTCATCTGCATCGGCGCGGGTCTCGTCCAAACTATTCTGTATACTCGAACGCATCGCGCTGAGCTCCGCATCTGCCGCAGCGCGTGCACCGGTTGTCTGACGAAGTACCATATTATGCGCATTACGCAGCTGCTCTAACTGGCGCAAGGTGGAAAGTCGAGCATTTTCACTTTCGCGCAGTTGTTGCCTCAGTGCTACAATCTCCGAATTCCCAGACCGTCTACTGGCTTCGACTGCCCCCTCTAACTCCACAACTCTTTTGTGAAGGGATTCAGCGTCAGCTGCCAGCGAGTCGTTGTCATCTGCTAGCTCATCCGCGGTAGCACGAGTTTGGTCCAACATATTTTGAAAGTGAGGTCGCTCCGTATTGATTGCTGTTTGTGCAGCGGCGCGGGCATTCACACTATGGCGAAGAGCAACGTTACGTGCTTCTTGCAACCGTTGAGCGCGCAGCACCGCGGCAGCCCGCGTAGAGTTATTCTGCGCCAGTTGCCGTTCAAGTTCGACAATTCGCCTATGAGCAGCCTCACGGTCCGTCGCAAGCGCCTCGATTTCGTGTTCCATTTCATTCGAGCGCGCGCGTGTTTCGTCCAAAATATTCTCTACGCGCGGGCGTTCCACACTGAGCGCTGCGTTAGCTGCAACTGAGCGACGATGTGCCTCATTTGTAGCACGTTGCAGCTCTTCCGCACGACGTACTGCAACAATACGAGCTGTTTCACTCTCACGCAGTTGTCGCTGCAACTGCACATTTTCGGATTGTCTTAATGCTTGAGACGTTCGAAGAGCCGCTTCTAGTCCCCTGACTCGGTTACGCGCAGCCTCGGAATCTGTCGCCAGCAGTTGATTTTCATCAGCCAGTTCCTCGGCGTCGGCGCGGGTTTGTTCTAACAAATTTTGAATGCGAGGTCGTTCCACATTGATTGCTGCTTGTGCTGTTTGGGCGGTGGCACGGGCATCAGCCCCATGACGAAGCGCAACGTCGTGCGTTTCTCGGAATTGTTGATTGCGTTGCAGCGCGGCAACGCGAGCAGAATTACACTCAGCCAATTGTCGTTGCAGGCGAACAATCTGGGCAGCGTGCGAACGTCGAGTAGCCGCCAAAGCCTCTTCAAGTTGGCCAACTTTCCTGTGTGCAGCCTCGCAATCTTCTATGAGCGCTTCGTTTTCTTGTTCCATTTCAGCTACATGGGCCCGCGTTTCCTTCAATATGTTTTCAACACGCGGGCGTTCCATATTGAGCGCCGTGTTTGCTGCGAACGTGCGGCGATTTGCATCATTCTGCGCATGTTGCAGCTCTTCCGCACGCCGCACCGCAACAATACGCGCCGTTTCACTCTCACGCAGTTGTCGTTTCATTTGCACGATATCGGCTTCTCTTAATCGTCGAGAAGTCTGAAGAGCCGCTTCTAGTCCCATGATTCGGTTACGCGCCGCCTCGGAATCCGTCACCAGCATTTGATTGTCATCCGCCAGTTCCTCAGCGTTGGCGCGGGTTTGTTCCAACAAATTTTGAAAGCGAGGTCTCTCCGCATTGATTGCTGCTTGCGCTGTTTGCGCAGATGCGCGAGCACCTACACCTTGGTGGAGCGCTATATTGTGGGTTCGTTGTAATCCCTCCACGCGACGCACGGCAGCAAGCCTCGCATTTTCGGACTCGCGCAATTGCAGTTTGAGTGCGGCAATATCCGCAATCTGCATACCCCGCTCCGTTTCACTGCCACATAAGCGCTGTTTGATTCGGGCGATTTCGGCAGATTGCAAACGGCGGGCATTTTCCGACTCGGCCAATTGATGCTGCAGTCGGGCGTTGTCGGGAGTTGGGAAACGTCTCGCAGACTCTAGCGCGGCCTCTAGCGCTACAACGCGTCTGTGGGCGATGCCACAATCGGTGGCCAGCAGCTCGTTATAGCCGGCCAGCTCGGTGGTACGTGTGCGTGTCACGTGCAGGATTTCGCGCACGCACTTGCAGCTGTGCACGTTCTCGCATCGGTCGCACTGCAGCTTCTCATCGCCGCCGTGCTTGGGGTGCGAGATGGCGTCGCCCATCGCCGGCCGGCTGCAGGCGTGGCGGCGATCCGCAGAACGGTCGGCTTTGAGGCCCGACATCATGCCGCACGCCTACTGCGGGGATTCACATGTAGCCCGCCCACGCAGCGTGGTGCCTCCGGAACTTGAAGCGAGGGTAGACCCGACCGAAATCCCAGCCAAGTGTCCGGACATCGACTATTCGCGGATGACTAGGAATATAGCATGGGGTACGTCAGCGAATCGACAGGAATAAGTTTCGTGAAATATGATTGGTCGATCCCCACGTAGATTACTTGTATACAACTATAGTGCACATGTGACATTTGACTGTGCATTATAATTGCAACATTTTTCGTAGTTCCACTTACAGCTCGGGATTGAGTAGCTGAATCGTGCTCTATTTTCGGGGACGCTATTAGCCAATGGTGTGACGTCTTCAAATGTGTAGATTACCCTGGGACACTGAATTTGCCCGGCAACAGCTCGTCCTTGAAGGCTAATGAGCAGCTTTCTCGTCCGCACTCCTCTCACCTTCCCGTCATTTCGTTTCGTTTCCGTGCCCTACACACCACGTTCTGGTGCCAGGCAAGGTGGCGTGTACGCGCCCTTCAATAACTGCGGCTTACGATGTGTTCGTAGTGTCCGTGTTGTTATGAGGCTACCCTACACCTTGGTATTCCGCACCAATTCACTTGAGATAAATTCCGCAAGTGAGATTTTCGTCGAAATGACTAACTGAACGAACGAGGAGAATGTACAAAATATACACCGCCGGTGTCTAAATTTCGAGCTCTATCCAACATTTGGAAATTGACATCTCTGATCTATTTCCGAGCAAGGTCGCCGCCATCCTGCTTGCTGTTTCCAGATTCATTCTGCCGTGCGCCGATGTAGGCTCTAAGAATTCACCTTGATTCACTACCATCCCGAACAGGACACACCACCCGAGTATAAGATGGCCGCAACGCACCTGCTCCTTCGCCAAGCACACCAACACCGCTTGCTATGGGTTCATCGCGCCGTGTCGCGCTGTTCTGCGCAGTGTTCTGCGTCACATTGGCTCTGTCCAATGGGCAGAGTCCGACGCCGGCGACGGTGACCATCACCACAGGTCCCGAGAAGCCCATGCCGTCGCCCGAGACGGTCACTGGCACGAAGCCGCCCGGCCCCGAAAAGCCTATGTCGTCGCCCGAGGCCGTTACCGGCACCAAGCCGCCGCGTCCCGAAAAACCGATGCCGTCGCCAGAAACAGTGGAGGGCACGAAGCCGCCACGCCCCGAGGGCCCGCGTCCATCCCCGGAAATGTCGACGCCTGAGCCTGGTGATGCAATCAAGGCTCAGAGCATTGGCATTACGACTTCGAAGGCAGAAAAAGGTCCTGGTGCAGGCGTCTCCACGACTTCTGACACAGTCCCTAGCATCACGGCGACAAGCACCGAGCCAACGATGGCACCCACGGGAAACGGCAACGTCTCTATGAATGCAAGTGCGCCCGGCAATGGAACCGCTAGCAACAGCACGACGCTGAACGCGACGAGTGCCGACAACGCGTTCGAGACCGTGACTGCAGAGATGCATCATGAGAAGCAGCCGGAGATCCCCAAGTGTTACGAGGAGGAACAGACCGTGCATTGTGGCAAGCTGCAAGGCATCTACTACAAGAAGGGCGACGAGGAATTTGCGCACGCGGAACTGAACGATCTGCCCCTCGACGTGCCCGCAGGCAAGAAGATGGTCGTCGTGGTGTGCAACTACCACAACGCGCACTACGACCCGGACCAGAAGCTGACGGTGCCGCTGCTCCCCAAGATCATCGGCGACGTCGGGGAGAGGGCGAGACTGTCGATGCACATCATGAACTCCGCGAACGTCGACTCGCTGCGCGGCTTCAAGATGGAGATGCCCGAGAACGAGATGGAGCCGAAGGTCCTCATCGGCCCCGTCGTGCACGGCGACATCGGCGAGGGCGCGTCCGTGCGTGTGAAGCTGGTGAAGAGCGGCAACGTCCACTTCGGGCTGTACGCGCGCGAAATCGAGCTGAAGCTGGCGTCGCTCGTGGGCCCGCTAGTGAAGAAGTTCGGCGAGAAATGCTTGGAGAAGGTGTGCCTCGCCGTGGACGTGGTGGAGTCGGGCAACATCGTCGGCAAGGACTCGTACCCCGAGGCGAAGCTGAAGGCCGCCGCCCTGGTGCAGCCGCAGGTGTGGGCGCAGTGCGTGAAGGAGAGCACGGTCCGCGTGGCGGTGAAGAGCTCGGCCAATATCGTCCACTGCGACAAGGTCATGTTCGACGACCACGCGAAGGCCGTCGCGCCCCTCGTGTTCGCGGAGAAGGCCGAGGAAGTCAAGGCGAAGGTCGAAGTCGAGGACAGCGCGAACTTGCTCGCCAAAACCATTGCGATCACTGGAAAGGAAGCTGCGGTCATGGGCCCCGCCATCAAGATGAAGGAGACGGAAAGGGTCGGCATGAAGGTGGAAGTTGCCAAGTCAGCGAACATGTTTGCGGAAAAGGACATCCTCATTTCTGGCGCCAAGGTGATGTCTGAGGTTGTGGAGGTGAAGGAAACGAAGAAGGGCGCGATGACGGTTGAAATGGGGTCGTCTGGCAACTTGATTGCGACGTATGGCGTTCAAATGGAGGGTGGTGCCAAGTGTTTGGACAGCCTCATCAAGTTGAAGGAGAACAACCAACTGACGATGGGAACGGCGAAGGCAGTTCACGTCTGCAACATTTGGTCGCGCGACATTGGACTGAAGGACGAGTCACTGCTCGTTGAGTACCTCATCAATGCTGAAAAGCCGTACTTGAGCGCATTCGCCACGAAATTCATGGGTGTCGCGAACGCACAAATGAAACGTGATATGAATCTGGCGAAGTCCGCATTGTTCAAGAGTGCGATTGAAATCGAGGACGCCAAGGGCAAGTTCCTGACGAAGATCGAAGGGTCGTACTCGGGCAATGCGCTTTGCTACAGCGCGGAAAGTGCGGTGAAATTCGAGGATGAGAGTGTTCTGGTCGGAGAGATTTTGGAGGTTGGCGTGGAGACGAAGGAGCCGTCGGTGGTGAACGCAGAAATCCGCCTGGAGTACGTCGGCAACGCATGGGCGAAGACTCACTCGGTGACGGAATTCGTGAAGGCGATCTTCGAGCAGGACGAAGTTGGCGCAGATCGGGTGTCGATTGGGCAGAATAAGGTCGGTAAGAAACTTGTTTGCGTGCCGCATATGGACAAGGACGCAAAGAATAAGTTGTAGGTGTACATGCGTTTATTGCCCTCAGTTCGATGGGACGTGATCAAGTAGAAGCGCTGGTAAATAACGGTGGTTAGCTTTTTTCGTGAAACATTTATGTTCTTTATTTTGGACTTGACCGAGATGATGCCGCTTTATTTCGTATTTCAGATTCTCATCAACGTTCAACAGATTCTTGCGAGGCTATTCACGATTACTTGCAGGTTTTACCGTCTTGTCAGCAACCTCCAAAAGAAGGCGCGTGAGTTTTGCCCACTTCATGAGTGTGTTTCTATTGGGAGATTTGGGACTGTCAGGTAACTTATCAATCATCGCATCAAACTGCACATACTTTGCCCTTTTATCCGAGGCGTCTCCTCCGCTAAGAACACCAAAAGTGCCGTATTGCTCTCGACACATCACATGTTCAAATCGTTTCGTATCATCCTGAGACACGGGAAACGGCCAGAATTCCGGCACGTACTCATCACCATGATGTTTTTCACACCACGCACGCATGGCGAGTAAATACGACGCCTTTCGATGGTACAGAATCGACGCAGTGTCACCCGACCACAAATTCAGTTCTAGCGAGTTAGGGTCCATGAACAGGTCGCCATCGACGGTGATTAATATCTTTCTCCCACAATGCGCGTACCCAATCTTTGGTAACTTCGCCACTACGTCGGGACCCACAACCATACGCCAATGAATCGGTACAACTGAGTCGTACAAGTCACGAAATGGTCGATTGCCTACACGCGGTGCGCCGAACGTACTCACGAATATTTCGCGCCGTGTGAGGCCGAGCGTTATGAAAAGGTCGAGACTACACACCGTAGCAAGTGCACCGCCGAGAGAGTGGCCAGTAATGAATACGGGGCGACGCTTATCACTCTCCAAGTTGCGGAGCACTGTGAGAAGTCGCGGGGCAATGGCTCGGTATGCGTTGGCAAAGCCCTGGTGGATTTGAGCGCGTCGCCAGAGTCTAGATTCAATCACCTCGGATGCGTTCGGAGGTAATTCTCCCTGATTCCCCTGGTCGGGGAGTGAAGTAGGCAGCAACGCTCGTAAAGAGCTGTGGAACAATTTCAAATCTGTCTTCAAATTCTTCATGGACGTCGTGCCTTTGAACGCAACGACAATTCTGTCTTCGCCATCGACAACCAATGCGTGAGTATCGGTTTCCTTGTCTTTGATGTAGTCGGCAATAGTAAAGTTGAACACGTCCTGAGCAATTTTGAAGTTATCCACTTTCTTTGTGTCCCAATAGTACACGAGCCACGCAAAGTTGAACATTGTCACTGCAGCAACGAATCACTTTGTCAGTTCATGAGGATATGTTGAACGGAACACGAAAACTTACCATGCGTCTGCATAATGAAACAATTGATGTTCACATCTGAAACCACTCCGTGCAGTGAAGGTGGCTCTCGTTTACGATAGGTGATAGGTTCGAGTTCAGAATTATTCGCTCCGAAACCACGCGGCGATTGCGCTTTGAACCAACCACGAAACCCAAGTGCATCGGCCGGCAAGTTGACGTATGCCTCCGTCCATGCGTATGCCAGTAGCATAAGTTGAAGACCGATGTTCATCGGATGAGTACGAAAGTTAGATATTCGAGGTACTCGCACCAAATATTGATACACCGTAGCAGCATTAGGAAGCGATAGCTGGAGAACGATATACAGAGCGATGTAAATCGAGTAGAATGTAAGATTGTGGTACATGAAGAAGCGAAACCCGATTTGCTTCGACCGATACTTGATATAGTCCGCCTTCTTCAGAAGCAGTTTTGTTTTCCGTCTTTCGTAAACTATGCGCGCAACAAAGAACAGGTCCATTGTCGTGATGCAGATGGCACTCCACATTCCGACCGTATTGAATTGGTCCGCGGTATAATACAATGATAGCATACCAGTGAGGTTAGCGAACGGTAGTTCTGCGGAGTACACTGCGGGACTGGCCTTGTATAAAATAAGGACCTTGCCGACAACATAGATAGCTAATGTGAAGACCTTTGGGAAATAGAAGCGAAAGCCAATTCGAGATTCAAGAAATCGATACGAATGCATGCATGCCCACACATAGAATACTGTGCTGCATGTGAAACCCGTTGTGAACATCACTTGGGCGATGGGCTCTAGGATCGACCACCATTTCGTTTTCTGCCAGAACATGTCGACTTTCCCAACGAGCTGATCGTGGATTGCGACAATATCATGCAGCGGCACCATATAAATCGTGATGGAAGCTAGCAAGATCATGGTCCATGTTTGCTCATGCGTGATATTCATTGCTTGTAAGGAGAGAATACGAGTGCTGAACACTATCATCAATGCGAACGCCGCTACAAACAGAATGAAGCGCATTATGTAGTTAAACCACAGTAAACCCGTCGGAGCATCATACCCACGTAGGTCGAATGTCCAGCCTTCATCTTTCGGTGTTACGAACACATTCCCATACACTGTGTTGAGCAGGATAATGACGACCGCAGTGTACAATACACCAATACAAACGAAGAGGTGATGCCAGCGCAACAAAGTCTCAATCTGTCGTGCATTCACCACCTCTAGTTTTGTGTATCGTTTCGCAAACACTTCTGCTGGAAATACTCTTCGCATCGAAGGACTCGTCGAACTCACTTCCGCGTCTCGAAAGTCGCGATAGGTTGGGTAAGCAGGCTGAAAATTAAACTCATCTTCGGATACTGTACTTTTCAGTGTGCTCGTGATGTGACTGCCCTCCACAACATCCCGTCCAACGCTGAACGCGAATTCCGAGATTTTTGCCGAGTTCTCTGTCTCGGTCGATTTGCCCTGATTGCTCGACATCGTTCGATGGTGCACTAGTTTGAACGCGGACCCGTGTCTAGAGATAATTAACAGAGTTCAAATTGGCATGTAATGTAACATTAATGATTTCGATCGGAACGTTCTGCTTCAGAGGTTTGATTGAGAAACATGAAATTGTGTGCAACCCAGACGATTCAAGGTACAATTCACAGTCACTTATGAGCTCTTCTTATGTAAGACGACGTAGTTCGCTTTCGATCTTCGTAACGTCGCGACTACACCTCACCCAAGCTTTGAGCTCAAGTTCTTCGTAATCTTACAATACAGCGGCCATGAATTATGTTTCGATTTAAATTGACGAATAATACAAATTGGCAGGAACATAAAATGAAATGTATTTGATCATTTCTCAGTTAATAAATGTGTTCAGACTATTGTAGTACTGAAAAGACTGGGTTGCCAATACCGGAAAACGGTGCCTGAAAAAGTTTTTGTGACTTCACGTTAATTGACTATAAAGCTCAAGAATCAACAACTCCACGTCAATGAAACACGGAGAATAAAGTCAACGGATAATACAAGTAGCAGAATCTTTCATTCATTTTACACAGAAAGTTTAGGTTCAATCTGTGGCTGTGCGACTATCTTAGAAGAAAAACTTGACATTCATTCTCTTTATTTTATCTGCAACCCAGCGTCTACTCACTGTTTATTCTTACCATTTATAACTCGTGAAATTTTGCGTCATTCTGACTTGCTTACGGGAGGAAAAGCAGAGATGTGCAAAAATATATTTTTTTCTGTAAATATGTATCTATAACATATATATATTTGGATTAGTCGTAGCAGCCATTAGTTATTACTATGCAACAAGGACATCAATTATTTTTCATTTGAAATTAATTTTGAATACTGTTTCGAAGATTTCTGGAAATATAAAGGTATTTAGTCTCTGATTTGCAAATAAAAAAGATTATCTAATTTCTTTATTCGAATGAAACTTCAGAAGAGTCCACAGTTCCTGCAGCACGAATAATTACTAAGTGATAGTCAATGATTATGCACATCCTTTTCAGAAACAGCCAACTAGGATACTTTCTTCACTGGAATTCTGTGTTCTTAAACACAGGGTAGTACAACACATTTTTCCTACTTTGTATTTGAGCCTGACAACTTTTAGTAGTACGGAAATATACTTCCATAATGCTAATCGAGAAGATAACGTGACTTCTTAATGCCTGAGAAGGAAATTTACTACTATTCTCATTTGAACTTCAATACTTGCGAATACTTCTTTCTCGGGATTGTACTCCTATACATAGTGAAGTCAATGTATTAAATAGGAAAGTATACTTTACGTCAGTATTCACAGTCGTTGGATGGATTGCTGAAAAAGGCTAGGTATGAAACTACAAGTCTCGGTAGACCAATTGGAGTGGATACCTTCAAATCCATGGTTCTTGTATCATGCCTTATGTAAAGTTTCCACCATATAAAAATTTAGCTGTACTGAGAAAAGGTAGAATTTGGCGTTTGACTAAGTTTTAATTATGTTCTTCAAGTTGAATTACCCCGAGAATAATACTTGTAAGCTGACGCTACCTGAATATTTGTTGGAAAAACCAGGTATTTGAGCATCCAGCACTATTCATAAATTTAATTTAAATTCTCTATTGTAGATACTCGATAAGAAAACAATGTGGTCCGAGGAACGATTTTCTTGTTTCGATCTTGGTTTATGTTGTAATACTGCACTGAAGCCTAATGATTGCATGTGATTTATTGATCATGCCTTGATTCGATAAAATCTATGGAAAGGTATACTTCTTTCTGTTGCCAACTTATTGTATTGTGATAAAAGAATGATTTATGTTATTTGACTTCGCTTTGGAGCTGATATTGGAAGAATAGTTGCGATAATATACTTCGCCGACGTCATTTTGTTTTTCATGGATTGGTCTGGGAATAGTGTGAGTTGTACAGATCCCAGGGAATCAGCATCTCGAAGCATCACAACTCGAATGACTGTGCAGAGGTCATTTCATGAATTTATATTATATCTATAGCGCGTCGCTTCCACAGATCGAAATTCGGACCTTACTTTCCTTGATGAAGTCGGTAGTATAAGGTTTTGCTCAATTCATAGACTGAATTAAAACATAGTTAGGAAATTTAAGATGAAATCAATACAACCGTAAGAACTGTCCTGGGTTCCACTTTCTTTTAACCAACTCATGCTCATGTACAGGTAGGAGAGATAAAAGTGTCAAATTTTCGTGGAATCAATTCGAGAAGAAATTTTAATTAGGGTTCAAATAACATTCTAGTGTTTCGCATAGTTCATTATTTTGCAATCCATTGGGAGTTGACGATTTCACTCTCCCTATTTGTACATTTGTAGAAAGAAATTCTGTACGTAGTTCGAGTACCAGGACTTTTTAGGTACAATCTGCTGCATTACGTTGCATAATATGAATGATCGGAGGTTGATATCAGGGCGAACGAATCCATGAAGTAAAAATTGAGCACAGCACGCGCTCAATTGACGGTCATGATGAGTATCTAGCAAATTAATTGAGGAGTAAAATTTTTATGCTAGTCGTTCTCAGAAATTGGGAAGAGCATTTGTTTTTGTTTTGATGAGCTATTCGACTAGGTGAGTGGCCCTTTCAAAATCTGATGATTGTGTCCGAATTGTAATTCCCTTTCAAATTCTAGACTTTCCATATAGGAAGGTGTTTCCTTCTAATTCGTGAAGCGTGTGGCGATTCTGTAAATCGACTATCTTCCGAATCCAGCAGATCACATCTTCAACTGGTACAGTTGAATTTTATGATAAAGTCTGACTAATGGTTGAAATTCTGACATTTCTCTAGTTAAAGAGAGTGTTTAGGTAATTAGACGCGCGCTTAGTAACTTATCGATCCGTTATTTATATAATTAGAAACTGTGTGTTGAACTTTCGTAGTGATAAATTTGAATTGGGTTGCAGAGCTCCCGGTTTCTACTGTACTATATACCGTTCAAAGTTCCCTGTATGCAAAGTAGATCAGTCGTGATGAGTAAAAATGGTGTCGCGGTGTGTATTCCTGACAATACCTGTAACATTGAAGCGGAAACTGAGCATATCTCGAAGGAACGTGTAATAATAGTCGAATGATTTATGGATATTCACAGCCAAACCGCGAGTTTTCCAGTGCTTTGGTCAGTAAACTCATATTCGTATGTTGTGTGATACGAAACGTCTTTCTTCGGTCATCGGAAGGAAAGAATTTGAAAAGAACGAGCAGGAATCGCACATCAGCCAATAGTTTAAATGGCCTGAAGGACGAAAAAGCTTGCAGGGTTGAATTTTCCATTGTAGGATGAATAGTGCATTGCATCTGAGATGATTATATCGAAGAAATTTGGCCGGTACTCAGCTATGGTACTGATTCTAGTGCATTTTTCTAAAATTCACTTTGGCTTCAATCAGAAATAAAACATCTGTCAACTTAAATTAACTTGCACACAAAGAACTACGAATCTATCTCTATTATATCTACGAAATTAATTTGAGAATTCATACTCTTTGAAATAGATTGGCACACATCTTGAAACTCATTTATGGGTAGAATTGCTCATCGATGAATTCACTAACTATAGCATATTTTTTATTGTTTTTATAGTTTTATGATGGAATGATACTTTTTTCAGTCTATTATTCGCAATACATGAAATATTCCATCGAAAATCAACATTGTAACTTAAAGGGGCAGCAGGAGTCATTATATAGCATTATGTCTCCTTATAATCTATTTCTCCTTTATTATTTTTCTAACTCCTCTCTGCATCGTCCTTATCATATACTAGCTCTCGTAGGTCATTTTATTCAGTACAGAGCGTCCAATATTCGTTTGAAACAATAAAGCTGTTTCAGCATAGATGTTGAGTGTTGTAGCACCAAAGTAAGCGGATTCATTGCTGATGGAAAGATAAATGAAACATTCACTGTTGCCGAGAAAATAATAGTTAATGGAGTACATAGGAACGATTTACACGATACGCAAAAATTATCAACTCAGTCTACTACCGCTGTGACTATGTGTCCGGCTAGTGCAGCTTTTGAGCTTCAGTAATGCTTCAGTTTGTGTTCGATTTCGGGCAGACGACGGTTATGCATCGAATACTGAACTTAATGACACTGCATAAGAAATGGGCAAACAATCCTTACTATTAAAAGGAGGCTGTTAAATTTTGGGTCTTCGAAGCATTTAGATCAGCTAACAAGTATTTTTTCCAATATATTCGGAGAGGTTAAAGAACAGCAATGGTGTAATGCGATATGGCCCAAGTGCAATAAGTTGACTAGTACATAAAATTTTCGAGCTCCCGTGCACGAATTACAAAAAATGTTGTATTACAGTCAATTCTAATTCGTTTTTAGATTTTATTATCTCGCTCAATAGATAAATCTGTCACCAAACAAAGGTTGAACAGGAGATATAGACATTTCACAACACCTAAAAGCGACCACAGACTCGTGTAAAAAATCAAAATGCCAGCCCGCGAAATAGAATAGCAGTTTTTTTAGTTCAGTACCTAACAATTGCTTATTCAGGTAAAAATAATACAATTTGATGAGCACACAAATCGATCAACTCAAAATCCTTAAACCATAAATAATGAATGTCAAGAATGGACTATTGTTGCCCCTCATCTCGTAAGCAGAGGTATTGATTTAGTCGGTAGACCATACCAATTGTGCAGTAAGCGTGCTGTAATTGCTAAATCAGGTTGAAGCTCTCGGAGAAAGATTTGTTTAATAATAGAGAATCTATCCTCGTCTCTACAGCACTTTCCAGATCATTCACCTCTTCTGTATCCCAATTTCATTCCGAAGGAGTCGTTATTGGTCTGGAACAGGAAGAAATAGGGAAATAATGAAGATAGTGCAACTATACAACAATCAAATAGTGCACTTGCAAAGCATCGTTCGTCGACATATTCAGTCCCAAATACGGCTTTGATTTGGGCAGAGTAAAAAGGTAGAGCCTGGATGGAGTACTGACTTCTTCTCATACTGAAATTTCTTCTTATTCTTAGTGCCCTTCTCATAGTTCAACTTCAGGAGACAACTTCAGCAGAAAGAATATTCGATGACTGAGTTTTAACTATACCCTGTACAGTCAATTATTTGAAGTTCTTGAGGATGTTTGGATATGCTGTATGAGCAGGTACTACGAACTTTTCGGAATGATGTTGAGCCGTAGAACCATTCGGAAATCTTACTATAAATTGTTATGAAAGAGCTTGATCATAAAAAGAAAGTTTAGATTTGCTAGAATATGATAGACAGAAATCATGGGCTTCAGTTGCTAGATGCAGAAAGCATTAAAATTTTCTGGAAATCAGCATTCTCTATTTCAACTTCGAGTTTAGGCGCCGAGCGCAGTCTGGCCGAATGCCAGAAACTTGTAAATGCTAAATTGGGTCTCTTGTTTTCAACAAATATGAAATTAGATATTAACTGGATTGTATCTTGTACAAAATTTATTTTTATGAATCCTATCGATTGATTCTGTTCCAACAATAATATTTTAATTGGTATGCAGCTTGTTTGACTTTGATTTCGGTTTTTGCCTTCCTGACAATTTCGACATGAACTCTGGCCGAGACTGAATAAAGTCCTCCGTTTAAATCGCAAAGTGGTCTCGTACAATTTCAACAGCTATCTTCACATACACTAGTTCATGTGAATCAGTATTTCAATCGGGTGATCGTCTTCTTGATATGTAGATAGAAATGAACCAGAAAATTGTATTTCGCTCAGGACCATCTATAATCATTGACTGATGTATTTTAACAGACTATTTGTATGCAGAATGAATCGAAGCAAAATTGTAGAACCTTTTAGAGTAAAGTTTGTCTCTGAAGCAATTACTAGTTCTATAATTCAGATTTTATATTATTTTTATTCACGAGGTATGATGACGTAAACATATGCAATTTGGATACGACTTCTTTTTTTGGACAGGCAGTGTGAGATTTCAATTATAATATCGTACTTTGTCTTTTTTGTATTAATCTGCATTGACTACATAGACCCGGTGTAGCTGTGAATCAAGTCAATTCACAAGGAGAAATTTCTAGCATTTTGACGGGTAAAACATGGTAAGTGTATAGGTCTTTATTTAAGTGCGAGTGAGATAATGTGAGATTTATTAATTTAGAAAACACAGAATAAAAATTTGTTATATAGTATCGGTTCAATCAGAAAAAATAGACATTGAGTCATTATCTACCTGTGATGGACAACGCACAGGATTAGGAGAAAATCATGCTTTTACTAATCACCTGCTGTAAAATCCTAGGCAGCCTTCTGTTCCATTCAGCACATTTAATCAATACGATTTTTAGTCGACAGGCGTTGTGCTCGAAATGTGCAGGAGGTAGTCCCGAATACTTCATCTGCCATGGATCGGGAGCGCGATCGGATACTGTACTGCCAAACTATCTCATTATTTTCAGATGACACGAGATACTCTTTCTTGTGAGGTACTTTAAATTTACAGTACAAATTTAAGTTACGTTATCATCCTTCAAAATAGCAGTACAGCGAAGTAAAGAAGCACTACGAGGAATTAGAGCTGAGGGGGTATCAAATTCCTTTTCCCTCCATCGTTCGCACAGTGCATAATTGATGGAGTTTTCATGACCCTGGAGTGGAAGCATTCTGAGTTATGCACTGTATCGAACTTTGGCTCGTTGTGATCGTAAGCTATATTAAGAGCACTAAGTAGGGAGCGCATCCAATCATCCATACTGATGTGGCTGACAAAACTGCTTACGCTGAATTTACAAGAAAAAGAATACCTCAACGTTGTATGAATGAAAATACTGTAAAGAAATGATGCCAAACGGATCAATATTCCCGGGCGAGAGATTCGTTTGACTAAGCAAAGATGAGTATGACAAATTGATAAAGCTGTAAAACAATACTGTATACAGGATTGAATCGTTCATGACGAAAATAAGGATGTACAGTGCGATACGGGAGTAGAATGAATGTACTGTAACAAGATTAGGGTTGCACAGAAAAGAGCGCACTGACGAACTTGATTACCGACGTATCGAACACGAAACAAGAACGCAAATGCGGATAAACGGCGAGAATGAATCTGGAGCATCGCAAATCGTATATCAGCTCGCTCGCCCGTTAAAAGAACATAAGCAAGAAAAGCGCATGCCCAAATCACACGGACACGCACGAAAACAAGGGAAAGAATATTCAGAACCGAATTCAAGGCGGAGTGAATCAAAGAATGAGTGGTATGTACCAACATAACACAGAACCCGACAGTGAACGAAACGTGACTTATCCAACACCACGCACCTACCCTCAACTCTTGTGGTACCTAACGAAGGGGGTTGTCACAGGTATAAATGAAGAAAAGGTGGAAAAACAGAAGGCTGATGGAAAGGCGGTCAAACCACCGTTTCCCAAAAGTAACACAGGGACGTAGGATGTGCAGCACAAATACTAATGAATATGACTTTCATCGATGAGAGCCCAATGAGAGGATATGGAATAGCAAAGCATCTGAGATTCCACACGACGCGTTCGAATATCCTCGTGTCGACGGCGGATTCGGTGATGAGACACGCATCATCATTTTGCCGTGTCATATTTGCAAGGCGCGTGCAGACCAGTGCGAAGCACCGTCACGATACGCGTCGTTACTACTCTGCCGTGTTGCCGCCCGCCGGTCGGTGCTTCCTTATAACCTCGACCATTCTGCCTCCGTTCTTTGTTGACCCACATTCACACTCTCTCTCAACCCGCATTCACTTCAACATCATGACCACTGTGAATGAGTCATCCGTCGCGGTTTGCTCCAATTGTGAGCGTGGTCTCGCTCACGATAGTGATGTGGTACGAGAGAACGGGTCCATGTTCTGCAGCCAAGACTGCTACTGGGTACGTTCACAGTCACATCGTCACCCTTAACTTTGGTTGATTGCTAACCGTCTCGATTCGTGCAGAGTGTTGAATTGGACGTGAACAATTCACGATTGAAGAAAAAGAATCGCAAAAAGCGCAACCGTCGTAACCGCGACCACGTGACTGTTGCCGGATTCACTCCGTGTGTTGCCACTGCCGTTCCGATTTCTTCCCTGTGCCCGTCTGAAGTGAACAATGCGATGTTCGCACTGCACGCGAAAGTGTTCAAGGGCACGCCCGTCAACGCCCAAGCACAATACTGTGGCAGCTGATGAGAACTACACGAGAGACGAGACCATGCCTATACTCAAGAAATCGACGCATATCACTACTGTCGCCATGCCATGGAAATTGGCTGTCCGCTTCATTGATACGACCAAGCAAAGCACCAAAAGCAACGAGTTAGATTATGAAGAGAGGTAGAAAGATAGCATTGAAAACAAGGTCGTACTCGTTTGTTACTCCGTAAACATAGTCCACAATCGTAGAGAAACCGAGATAATGAATTACAATTGCGAGCTCATGTCGGCGACGGGATGTGATATTAGGGTTGTGAGGTACGGTTGGCCGTCGTCTCCACCTACCATCGGCGTCAGCATCGACCTCGGCGCTGTGGTGGCAACTTGTAAGTGGGAGATTGAAATCGTCCGTTGAGTATAGCACCACGTAGGGGTCTCAATGCGATTGGCCGTGCTGTGTACAGTACACACCTCGGCCAATCGTGCTCGTGGCCGTCCAGTTCATTCTGTGTGTTATGCAGCTCTACCGCGGCTCCTTAATTGGCGAATATTTTTTCGGTACCACACGAATGTTGTGCTCCGACTGTAAGTTGTCGAGTTGTGCTCAGATTTTTTGTCTGTACGGTACGTAATTAAGTCATACTGCATAGTGTTCGAATCATGTGGAACTGCCTAACCGTACACAAGTTGGAATCAATCAGCTGTAACCGTAGTGCTCACCGTGTAGAACGAGACACGCTCACACTGTCATGTCCTCCAAGTTATCAAAACCATAAGTTTAGTCAGGACATAGACTGAGCGTTACCCAGGACAGAGCCGCGCTGTAATACTAAATTTAAACCTTGACAAGGAAAGAACATTACAAAACTATGGCAGGGTAGAGCCATGACACTCATCATCTTCCACTCATTTCACCACTGCACCTACTACGATTCCGTATTCATACACATCATGTATCATACCTGTACTGTATCTCACATAGAATCTTTTATTTTTTGAGATGCCCTCACACAACGTTGTTTGTAGGGCGATACTGAGACACGCGGTGGTATGTACGCGGAAATCAAGTCCGCACCCACATCCTCATTGGGCTTGGGGCTATTCGCTGACTAGCCCAAATTTGCTTCTCGCGTGACCGTTTCTTTCATAGGAAAACGCCGCCGCCGCCGCCCACATTTCCATGCACAGAGTCAAAGCAATTCATATCTCAACTCCGATCTCATCGCTAACGATAGTCATAGCTAGCTTCTTTCGAACTTGGGGATTTTCTAGAATCTCTATCCTTTTTTTCCTACTTTTGTGTTGCCAGCCCTTGTCACGCAGACGAACCGCAAGTAAGCCATGAACGTCGCTAGTAAAGCATCGGTCAATACCGATACTGTACTGTACGATAGTGAGACGATCGAATCCGTCCGTAGACCTCAACTGATGATTATGTGGTGCTCCCCGTTAACGATCTTAGAGAGAACGCCGGAAGACGAAGATTATCTAAGTGTTTTACGGTGTCATCCGTTTATCCTAGAGTTATCGAAGGATCGATGATTTATTCAATCGATGAAAGAACTATGAATTACAACTGCAGTAATTGAACTACGCGCAATACAGTATCTCACTTTGAAACCAGATTGTTCGCTAACAGTAAACCATAGTAACACTCATGTTTCTAGCCTACTTCGTGGAAGGACGAGTCTCACATTGACCTACTTCTTTGAATTTTACTCACATAGAGTCGTATATTTGACTCGAGTGGAATCCAACTTCATTACCGTTCGTGTTCTTCGAATCTGAGAGTAAATTCTTAGAAACTGGCATTCAGATCTGATAAACACCGTGTCTTGATGGCCCTCACTACCGCAGTCCACAGGAATCCACTTTCTTGGATTTTATCCGGCTTCGGAAAGAAAGTATTTATAGTACTTGCCCACATCATCAGGACTGTAACGAGAAGTTGGGACTGCACAGTTACAGTAGAGAAATATTTGTCTACGGACGGAAACCTCAGATCAATCCCGACGGTCCATGAAACTCCTGCTTCATACCAAAATAATCGTCTCATAACAGTGGTTCTGGTCCACGCTATTAGCGATGCTCTGCCACTCATTATCCAACGTAGATTTTCATCAGATTTTGATTCTGAAAATATCGCAGGCACGTCGGCAATAATCCCTAGAGGGTTATCGCGATCACACAAGTGTGGGGCCGTAACGAGATGTTGATTCTTTATTTTCTCAAGTATGTTGCCATTCCGTCCTCTGAGCACCGTTCATTAATTATGTTTTGAATAATTTGAAAAGTTTCTACAGTAGAGGGTGGGTAAATACATTCTGCGTTTTGGTTTTCCACAGATCGTTTCTTGAACAATTAACAATTGGAATAAAGATATTCAGGATCAGAAATTAGCGAAGCATTGAATATCGAACCGTCACCATCTTCGAAAAAGGTTCGAAATATGACAAAACAAATCAATTTCTAAAGAGAGAAAAACTAGAATCCGTAACCTCTTGCAGGAATACAGTTCGGGCCGGAGATAAAATAAAGGCTTCTATTAGATTTGATCAGTGGTCAATGGGCTATCCGGTGTACAGTACAGTACAGTACTACTTTAGCGGCCGAATCCATCAAAATTATGGCTAATAACGTTCGCGTGCTGCCCTCTGAGAGAGATAAGATGTCCAACGAACAGATTCAATCATACGATTAAAGGTCATGGGAAAATAAAAGCTCTATCAAGTTGTAGTCATCTCTAGGCCATAAATATCGACTTATCGAATACAATAATAACCTCACTAATTCTAAAAATTGAGCTTAACAGGTTTGGTTCCGAACACCTATTCCTAATCAAGATAAAAAATAATCAATTAATAAAACTTTGAGACATCAATTCAGGTAGACAGTGAACTGAAATAATGAAAAGAGGACCAAAATTCATTGTACAATATTTTGTGTAAAGTGTTTAGTGTTAATGTAATTTTAATTTTAATGCTGTATTTCACAGGATACTTAAAATGGCATACGTGTGCAACTGAATATTATTGATTTCCTGTTTTACAGAAGGCCATACGGAATTTTATGTAATTGAGTGTACACGAATTTTCCTAAGATTTTGATTTCGGGCGTATGATCTAACAATTGCATCAGCAGTTTGGCCCGTTAATTAATTACAACTTCCGTTGCCTTAACACTGGGAATACCTTAAATGGAATACAAGTTAAACCGGAGGTGCAGTCTACGTTCAGCAGTTGAACTTTTATTGTTACCATGTCGTACCAAGATAGATCACTATTTTGGCCTATTAGGCGTGCCAACACTATACTCAATGTCTGTCCTCAAGGTGAAATAATGGTTGTAGAGCGTCTAGGAGCTCTACACAAAGTTCATCAACCAGGTTACTTCTGGGCTATCCCATTCATTGATCAAATATCGTTTCGTGTCGACATGCGAGAACGAACTATCCAGTATCCACCTCAATTAGCAATCACCAAGGACAACGTGTCAGTGACTGTGTCTGCTGTGGTTTTTATGCAATTCATAGATGTGGAAAAGGCATGTTATGGAGCTGCGAATCCTTTAATTGCAGTTTTGGAGCTAGCAAAAAGTGCCATGCGATCTACAGTAGGAGATTTGGAACTCGATCAATTGTTTCACACTAGAAAACTAGTTAACGAAGCGGTTCTGGCAGCAGTTCAGGGTCCAGCTGAAGCATGGGGTGTTATAGTAAAGCGGCATGAAATTTTAGATGTGCGCACTGACGCAACAATAAGTGAAGCAATGGACAAACAAGCTGCAGCGGAGAGAGTTCGTCGAGAACGAGTTTTACAAGCGGAAGGAGCCAAAGAATATGCTAGACTAGAAAGCGAAGGACAGCGAATTAGACTTCAGAACGAAAGCGAAGGTGACCGAATCAGAATAGAAAATGAAGCAAGGGCCGCAGCTGAAGCCGTAAGATTGAAAGCTGAAGCGAACGCAAAAGCAGTAGAAACCGTGGCGGCTGCTCTAGCAATCAAGAATGGAAAGGAAGCTGCTCAATTAGCTGTAGCACGGGAATATATCCAAATGTATGGAAAAATAGGAGAGAAGTCAAACACAATGATGTTGGGAGAAAATACAGGTTCCGTTACTGGCCTAATGGCTCAAGCAGCTGTTGCTCTAGATATTGCAAAGTTGAAATAGTACGATAGCGCATGCAAGCTTAACAGATTAATAGAATGTTTTTGTGTAATCTTCTGAATATTTATAAATGAAATGTATAACTGAGATGTCTGCTGTTTTTTGATGTACGGAAGTCTGGCAGACATAAGTCCATGTATGGCCCAAAATGAAATACTCTACCATTTGAGGATTTTTTTGCTCTAATGTGTTTATTCTTGAATTCAAGGCCAGAGTGCACTGTTTAGATTCTGCAATCTACTGACGGAATTTGATTTTAATGACTGGCGGTTTTAAAATAATAGCCAGTTTACGTAAACAAGCTTCGTATTTCAGCTCCTATAAGAATTTTTAAAAATTCGCGATCAGGCTTGCAACATGTCAAGGCAGATATAAGTGTTGAACAATCAATAGAACAGAGAAATTACCTTAAGTATTGATTATAAAAACTTCCGAAATACCGAAATTCTTATATTGAGGTGCTGAATAGAAATGAATGTTTCAATTTAGGTTCTGTTCCGCGCTCCTTGAAGAGTAGATGAGAAAGTATCAATGGGACATTTGATACGCTTATTTTCGAAAAAGGGCTTCCAAAACGATCCAGGGTAGTAATTGCATAGTTTATGTTCTCAATTTGTAAGAGAAGACTTAATTCTAAATTTTTTGTACGAAGATCCCAGCGATGAACAGTTACTGGTAATATCTTGGAACAACTACCCATGTACTTCGCATACAGTGAAATATTAGATTAACTTTGTTGGCAATGACATAGATTTAAGATAAAAGAAGCTTTGATTGAAACTGGCAAAAAATTATTGCTTGGTCATGTTTGATATTACTCAAACTTTTTACATGGCACTACAGTCGAATATTACATTTAGAAAATTTCCAAAACGATAGTGTAAAGAATATGGAGTCAATCAACAAAGCTTCTGAAAATATGCCAGATAACATTACCTCGTAATTTTGCTTTATTTACTAAGATCAACTCGGAAACAGTTATTCTCTCAAATAAATATTGACCGAGAAGTATCATCCAGCAATATATTTCTCTATGAAGACCTTCCAATTAACTTCATTCTTTAATTGAATCTAGCTTAAATAGGTAACGGAGAGCAGACTATCAATACCGATCATCTTCGATTTTACAACCTAATAATAATCAGAAGAGATAGTCCAGCTCTGCTTGATAATTGAGTAGACATATAGTAGATGAATTATTATCTTTGTCTCGGACTCATCCGGTGTATTGGTCATCAAACAATGATTAATCGTAAATTTTTATTGAAAAACGAGATGGTTTGGTGAAAACCTTAAAAAAATGTTACCAGTTGGTATGTTAAGCCTAGTTTGTAGGAAAACACTACGTATTGAAAGAATTCTATTGAAAAAGCGCTATCGTCTCAGCAGGATTTAAGAGATCACTCGAAAGGAATGCTTTTTCACTAAAGCAAAGGTTCCATCTCGTATATTCT
>JAAUYH010019365.1_pt1 | contig 32726 bp, 34 predicted proteins | sample 7278061 | NCBI WGS metagenome assembly JAAUYH01 (sample SAMN14350203, study PRJNA611818) | marine sediment metagenome | isolation source: surface marine sediment (0.6m) | place: French Polynesia: Moorea | collected 2018-08 | reverse complement strand
GAGTTATTTGTATAGACAATTTTTTGGATCCCTGTATAGTTGTAGTTCTCTACATTCATATCAATTTCCATTGTGTAATCAACATGTTGCTGCCAATACTTTGTATTTTGAGCATCTATAGAAACCGAGACAAAAATTAAAATTGCAAATAGTATGTTTTTCATGGGTGTTTTTTAATAGAATTCAATATCGCAAGATACCAATATCAAGATTGATACCAAAAAAAGCGTATTCAGAGTTAGAACACGCTTTTTTATTTTCCGCTTTAAGCGGCATTATGATTTTTTCGCCAATTTTTCAGCCATTTTCACGGCGTTATAAGCATTCAGTATCTTTCCAGAAACTGATAAATCTTTAAAAGGAACTTTTTCGGTTTCACTTCCAGGAAGAAGTACTTCGCCATCATATTCAATTCCAGATTCCATTATGATTTTCTTAACCTGACTTGCGGTTAAGGTTGGGTAATATGAGCGGATCAAAGCTGCCACACCCGCTACCTCAGGTGATGCCATAGAAGTACCTTGAATAGATTCATATGAATCTTTTGGGAATGTAGAATAGATTTCTAAGCCGGGTGCAAAAATATCTACATTTTTCTTTCCATAGTTCGAAAACGATGCCACTAATTTTTCATCGTAATGACGTGTCATTGCTCCAACTGTAATGACATTGTTAGCAAATTCGACTAATTTATCTTTAGAATCATTGGGGAAGTTTTCTGCACTATCAATATCGCTTCCATCATTACCGGCTGCATGAACTAACAATACATCTTTTTCAGCAGCATATTTAATAGCGTCATAGACCCACTCAGCGTTTGGTGAATAACTTTTGCCGAAACTCATATTCACCACTTTGGCCCCATTGTCTACGGCATATCGAATGGCCAGTGCAATATCTTTATCATATTCATCGCCATCAGGTACGGCTCTTAACGACATGACTTGTACATTATGTGAAACGCCATTCATACCTATTCCATTATTACGTTTTGCCGCAATAATGCCAGAGACATGTGTTCCGTGACTTTCAGTTTCTTTTGATCCAATTACGAATCCGTTGCCATAACCCTTATCATTAATATCATATGGATTATCACCCGCAACACGTCCATTAAAATCCACTTTATATTGTGCGTTCAACTGGTTGCTATAGTGGTCTACTATTTCGGTGAGTTGCTCTAAAGCGTCTGGTACGGTATCACCACCGTCTAAAATGCGCATGATGATCATTTTACCTTGCATTAGAGTAGGTTCGGCTAAAATGATCCCATTGGCCTCATTGACGTTGTATTCTTTTTTACCCAGGCTTGTTGCAATGGTATCATTGGCCTTGGCTATGAAATCCTTTATGGCACTATATTGCAGTACTTGGTTATGTGCATTGGCACTTTTATCATCAACTATTTTTTTAAGTTTTGCATATAACTTAAAGTCAGTCGTATCAGCAGCGGCAATTGTTTCCATGGTTTTTCCTCGGAAACGAGGTGTCCATTTTTTAACGATTCGTGTCAATTCTAACTGCTCTGGGTTGTCTTCACCTATTTTTCCACCGAGGAAATTCCAGCCATGTACGTCATCTATGTATCCATTATCATCGTCGTCTTTTCCATTACCGGCCACCTCATCTTTATTCGTCCAAAGTACCTCTTTCAAATCTTCGTGCTCGATATCAATACCTGAATCGATCACTCCCACAATTACAGTTTTGCCCCTTTTACCGTTCAAAAATTCATATGCTTTTGCCAAGCTCATTCCCGGTACAGAATCTTTGTAAATATCCATATGGGGCCAGGCTCGTATTTCGGCTTCGGTCATGTCCCCTTTTTTAGCGACCATCTGCAGGGTCTCTAGTGCTTCTACGGGGGGTTTAGGTTCTTGGGGGAGTTTAGGGGTAGTTGAAGTTTGAGTTACTGTTTGGGTTGTTCCACAGCTTACTAAAATTAATACAGCAAGACTTGCTGCATATATAGGTCTTAATATCCTCATCATTCTTGTTTTAATTAAATATTTCGTTAAATGTATGTGTGCTTTTTAAACGTATTCCCTTTTCGGTATGTTGCACAGTGCATAACTCATTATGGGCATCATGCTCTAAAAAGAGGTAATATTCGTTATCAGCAGCGTTATTTAAAAATTGTTCTTTTTCATCCAAAGTTAGTAAGGGCCTGGTGTCATAACCCATGATGTAGGGTAATGGTATATGACCTATTGTTGGTAATAAATCGGCCATGAATACAATAGTTTTCCCTTTGTATTGTATATGCGGAAGCATCTGTTTTTCGGTATGACCATCTACAAATAAAATGCCAAAATCCAGTGCTGATCTTTTCAGATGTTCCTTCGAAGTCGGTGAGATAAAATTCAGCTGTCCGCTTTCTTCAATGGGGAGGATATTTTCCTTTAAAAAGGACGCCTTTTCACGGCCATTTGGTTCGATGGCCCATTGCCAATGCGCTTTATTACTCCAGAACTTAGCATTCTTAAAGGCAGGTTGATATCCTGTTTTGTCTTTGTTCCATTCGATGCTTCCACCGCAATGGTCAAAATGCAGATGTGTCAAAAAAACATCGGTGACATCATCACGATGAAATCCGTATTTTGTTAGTGAGCTGTCAAGAGAATCATCTCCGTAAAGGTAGTAGTAGCCGAAGAATTTATCAGATTGCTTATCACCCATTCCATTATCGATTAAAATCAAGCGGTCACCATCTTCTATAAGCATACAGCGCATGCTCATTTCAATCATATTATTACTGTCGGCCGGATTTGTACGTTGCCAGAGCGATTTGGGAACCACACCGAACATTGCACCTCCATCTAGCTTAAAATTCCCTGTTTCTATAGGATAAATCGTCATTTTTTCGCAAAAGTTTACAAATATGCTGAAAATAAGCTAAATAATTGTTAAAGAAAGCAAAAAACCTCATCGAAAAGATGAGGTTTACTAGGAGGCGTCGAGCGGATTCGAACCGCTGTACAAGCTTTTGCAGAGCTCTGCCTAGCCACTCGGCCACGACGCCTTTTCTTAAGGGCTACAAATTTAAGTAAATTAACTTTTCACACAATAAAAAAGCCAATTATTATCGCTTCTTGGACATCTCAATTGTGACCATTGCAACATTACCACCAATGGGTGGATTCAACTTAGAGACTTTAACGATGACTTTCTTTACCAACGGTATTTCTTTCAATATTCGGTCAAGAATTTTATCTGCGACGGTTTCTAATAATTTTGTTCGTATGGCCATTTCTTCTTTTACGATCTTATTTAAATGTACATAGTCTACAGTATCACTTAACCTGTCTGACTTCGCTGATTTAGAAAGATCTGCCCTAACAGCAAGGTCAACACGATATTCCGAACCTATTTTACCTTCTTCATCTAAACAGCCATGATATGCATAAAGGCGAATATTTTTTACTTCTATCAGTCCCATACAAAAAATTGAAAAATGTCCTACTCGATTTTCGAGTAATCCTTAAACTTTTATTCCCTTAACGGCGGAAATCGCTGCAAAGATAGGATTCTTGTCGACACGACCTCAATCAAATCATTTTCTTAATTTTAGCCCAAATATAAGACCATGAAAATTCGTGAACAATTTATTATTTTATCCTTAGTTACGGTGGCATCAATTATTGGGGTTTCTTTTTTATGGAAGTCCATATTATGGAGTTTTGTTCTCGTTGCCCCATTATTTTTTATGGGATGGTACGATGTTTTGCAGCAAAAGCATACCATTCGTCGTAATTTTCCATTGCTCGGAAGGTTTCGTTATGCATTGGAATCAATCCGCCCTGAGATCATGCAATATTTTGTGGAAACCGATACAGAAGGGCGTCCGCTAAACAGAATTTTCAGGTCATTAATTTACCAACGTGCAAAAAAGGTAAATGACACTGCACCTTTTGGTACGCAAATGAATGTTTATCGTTCAGGATATGAATGGATGGATCATTCGATGTACGCTAAAAATAGTCCCAAAGAAATTGGTGAATTTCCCCGAGTCCTCATAGGAGGTAAAGATTGTAAACAACCTTATTCGTCAAGTTTATTAAATATTTCGGCTATGAGTTTTGGTTCCTTGAGCAAAAATGCCGTGATGGCCTTGAATAAGGGAGCTAAAATGGGTGGGTTTGCACATAATACTGGTGAAGGCGGTATCAGTCCCTACCATCTAAAATATGGTGGTGATCTTATTTGGCAGGTCGGAACAGGCTATTTCGGTTGTCGGGATAAAGATGGTAATTTTGATGAAGAAGGCTACAGGCAAAATGCGACCCGACAGGAAGTTAAAATGATAGAGTTAAAGATATCTCAGGGAGCTAAACCAGGTCACGGCGGTATTTTACCTGCAAAAAAGAATACGGAGGAGATCGCAAAAATACGGCATGTGAAACCCGGTATTGCCGTGCATTCACCTCCAGCGCATACTGCGTTTTCGGATGCTGAGGGGCTTTTAAAATTTATAAAAAAATTAAGAGACCTTTCCGACGGAAAACCTGTTGGATTTAAGCTTTGCGTTGGAAAGAAGCAAGAATTTATCGACATCTGTAAAGCCATGTTAAAAACGAGGATCACACCAGACTTTATCAGTGTTGATGGTGGAGAAGGCGGCACCGGGGCGGCACCCGTTGAATTCTCTAATTCTATTGGTATGCCGCTGCGTGAAGGCTTAGTATTCGTGCATGATACCTTGATAGGGTTCGACCTTAAAAAAGAGATTAAAATTATGGCGGCGGGCAAGATTATTACTGGCTTTCATATGGCGCGCGCTATTGCTTTAGGCGCTGATATTTGCTCGAGCGCCAGGGCCATGATGCTATCTATAGGTTGTATCCAGGCACTATTATGCAATAATAACACATGCCCAGTTGGTGTCACCACTCAAAATAAGTCTTTAATGAAAGGTTTGGTAGTCGAAGACAAAGCACCTCGAGCGGCCAACTATCATGAAGAGACTATTCATAGTTTTTTAGAAATGATCGCTGCCTCAGGTTTAGATACTCCTGACGACATAGAACGTAGACATATTAACAAGCGCATGGGTATCAGTAAAGTGGTAAAATATGACGAAATGTATCCTGAAATGGAGGTAGGTTGTTTATTGTCAGAAGCGACCCGGCCTGAAGAATACAAGAAATACTTTACCAAAAAAGAATTGGCAGCTATTGTTTAATAATTGGCATCCTCAGGGTACTTGGCCATAAATCCCTCTGCATCGATAACCATATTCTTACTTCCACAAAAGAAAGGTACCCGTTGATGTAATTCGGTTGGCTTAATATCTAATATTCTCACATAGCCATCTGTAGCTTTACCTCCGGCTTGTTCGGCCAAAAAAGCCATGGGGTTACACTCATAAAGTAAGCGTAACTTACCTTGGGGCCCAACAGAACTGGATGGATAAATATAAATACCTCCTTTAATCATATTCCTGTGAAAGTCAGACACTAAAGAGCCGATATAACGAGCTTTATAAGGTCGATCTCCTTCTTCTTCCTGGCAATATTTTAAATAGTCTTTTACACCTTGCGGAAAATGAACATAATACCCTTCATTGATAGAATAAATTTGACCGTCCTCGGGAAATTTCATATCAGGATGTGAGAGATAAAAAGTTCCTATAGCCGGGTTCAAGGTAAAACCATTCACACCATGCCCCGTTGTATAAACGAGCATTGTAGAAGTACCATAGACAATATAACCTGCGGCTACCTGTTTTTTACCCTCCTGCAAAAAATCTTCTTTTTGAACTGGGGTCCCAACAGGTGTAACACGTCTGTAAATGGAAAAAATGGTTCCTACAGAAACATTTACATCTATGTTTGATGACCCATCCAACGGATCAATTAACACCACGTATTTATTATTATTTTTTTTGTCATTTCCCGAAATGGTCACAAAATCATCTTCTTCTTCACTGGCTATACCGCAGACAATCTGCCGGTTGGTGAGCTTTTTCATAAAAATCTCGTTCGCATAAACATCGAGCTTTTGTTGATCTTCACCTTGAACGTTGGTGTCACCCGCATCTCCTAATATATCGACCAGCCCAGCTTTATTGACTTCATGGTTGACCACTTTGGCGGCTAATCGAATTGAATTTATGAGTCTTGAAAGTTCTCCTGAAGTGTACTTGAATTGCTTTTGGTTACTAATAATAAATTCACCTAAAGTACTGTGTTTGTGCATAGCAAGTTTACCTGTTGTATTTTTTACAAATATCGTTTTTCTTGTTTAATTAGAACAGCAATTCAACATCTTTTACCAAAGTTTTTTACTTTTGCGGGCGCTAATAAATCTCATTTAAAATGGAATTTTCCATTCGCAAAGGTCACAAAGAAGATATGGAATCTGTTTATAGATTGATCCATGAATTGGCAATTTATGAAAATGAGCCTGATGCAGTTAAAATTTCAGTTGATGACCTCATTAATGATGGCTTTAAAGAGGATCCTGAATTCGAGGTTTTCGTTGCTGAGGTTAAAGGGACCATCGTTGGAATGGCATTGTATTACAAACGCTATTCGACCTGGGAAGGGAAATCGCTGCATTTGGAGGATTTGATTGTCAATAAGGAGTACCGGGGGAAAGGGATAGGAAAAGCTTTATATATTGAAGTCATGAGAACAGCTTATGACAATGATATAAACAGAGTAGAGTGGGAAGTGATCGACTGGAATAAACCGGCTATTAATTTTTATCTGAGCACAGGGGCTACGATGATCGAGAATTGGAATCTTTGTCAAATGAACAGAAAAAATCTAAAAATATTTTTAGACAAACATGAGGGTATTTAAGTTTGGTGGTGCATCAGTTAAGGATGCGGCTAGTGTAAAGAATGTTGCTGAGGTTTTGCAGCAAGTCGGTTTTGAAGATGTATTCTTGGTGGTTTCTGCCATGGGAAAAATGACAAATGCGTTCGAAAAATTAACGCAGGCCTATTGTGAGCAGTCAGAAGACCGCGATATCATATTAAATGAAATAAAGCAATACCATCATAAAATCATCAACGATCTTTTTGAAGATAACAGTAAGCTGGTCTGCAATAAGGTTGAGATCTACTTTGCGCAATTGGAATCTTTTTTCACCGAAAATACTTCAGATAATTATGATTATATCTACGATCAACTGGTAAGTCAGGCTGAATTGATTTCAACTACCATTGTTAGCAAGTATTTGGCAAGTTCAGGTATTGAAAATACATGGATTGATGTGCGCGATTATGTAAAAACGAATACTGACTATCGTGACGCCAGGGTGGATTGGACGAACACGGAAGAAAATATAAAACGCTCCATTATAAAAAACGGGACCTTATATATTACCCAGGGTTTTTTAGGCCGTGCGGAAAATGGACATACAACAACTCTAGGTAGAGAGGGATCGGATTATACCGCGGGTATTTTTGCCTATTGCCTTAATGCTGACAGTGTGAGTATCTGGAAAGATGTTGAAGGTGTTTTAAATGCTGATCCGCGTTATTTTAAAGAGGCAAAATTATTGGAGCAAATCTCCTATACAGAAGCCATTGAATTAGCATTTTATGGTGCCTCAGTTATTCATCCAAAAACCTTACAACCACTTCAAAAAAAGGAGATTCCCCTTTATGTAAAGTCATTCTTACATCCGAAGAATAAAGGAACTTCTGTCAGTAGAGGAGTACATATTCATCCTGAAATGCCATGTTTTATTGTGAAGAAAGACCAAATTTTACTTTCCATTTCTTCCTTGGATTTTTCCTTTATCGTTGAACGAAACATTAGTGAGATATTTAGTCTTTTACATGAGCACAAAATGAAAGTAAACCTTATCCAAAATTCGGCAATTAGCTTTTCAGTATGCCTGGAGGATAAATATCAAAATTTTGATACGCTACTTAAAGAACTGAAAGACAAATTCAAAATAGAGTACTTCAAGGGTGTTTCACTGTATACGATTCGTCATTTTACCAAAGAATCCATTACCCGTATAGAAAAAGATAATGGTGTGCTGCTGAAACAGTTAAACCAAGAAACCGTACAAATTGTGATTGAGTAGATTTTTCTATCTTTGGAAGTCTCAAAAAAGCCAGATGGGTTTAGTATCTGCTAAAGAAATAGCCAAAGTAATCAATGTTGACAAGTATGGGTTTTTAGGAACCTTAGTGGGCTGGGTTTTACTCAAAACACTCCGTATTTCAAGGCTTAATCAAATCTATAATAAGCATAAGAATAAAAAAGACATTACTTTTTTGAATGCGATACTTAATGAAGTTCAGATTCAATTTGAAATACCCGAAGAAGATCTAAAACGCATTCCCAAAGACGGCTCTTTTATTACAGTTTCTAATCATCCTCTGGGAGGTATTGATGGTATATTATTGTTGAAATTATTGGTTGAAAAGCGTCCGGATTTCAAGATTATTGCCAACTTTTTGTTGCATCGTATAGAACCACTCAAACCTTACGTAATGCCGGTAAATCCATTTGAAGACAGAAAGGATGCGCAATCGAGTGTAGCGGGGATTAAAAACGCGTTACTCCATTTGAAAGGCGGTGCACCTCTTGGGATTTTTCCTGCAGGAGAGGTATCTACTTACAAAGACGGTAAATTAATTGTTGATCGCCCTTGGGAAGAAGGAGCCATCAAACTTATTCATAGGGCTCAAGTACCAATTATTCCTATTTATTTTCACGCCAAGAATAGCAGATTGTTCTATTTTCTATCGCGTATTAGCGGAACGCTTCGCACGGCTAAATTACCCTCTGAATTGTTGACTCAAGGAAGCAGAGTAATAAAGGTTCGTATAGGTAAAGCAATTTCGGTAAAAGACCAGGAGGACTATAAGAATGTGGATGATTTTCATGCCTTTATTCGTAAGAAAACGTATATGCTGGCTAATCCGTTTCAGCCGGAAGGCCCACTGATCAAAAAACCAAACCTAAAATTACCAAAGCAGCCGAAAGAAATTATTGGAGCGGTCTCAACGGGCAAGATGGCAGCTGAAGTAGCGGAATTGCGTGAAAACAATGCGCGCTTATTGCAAAGTAAGAATTATGAAGTCTTCTTTGCGCCTAGTGATAAGATCCCGAATATTCTTACTGAAATAGGACGATTGCGTGAAATTACCTTTCGCGAAGTAGGTGAGGGTACAAATAATGCCATTGACCTTGACGAATATGATGGGTATTATCATCACATGTTTTTGTGGGATAATAGTGCTAACATAGTTGTGGGTGCTTACCGCATGGGCCTGGGTGAAACCATTTTTAAAAAATACGGCTTGGAAGGGTTTTATATTAACACGCTGTTTAGACTAGAACCCGAACTCAATAAAATGATGTCTCAAACCATAGAAATGGGAAGGGCTTTTATTATCAAAGAGTATCAGCAAAAACCCATGCCATTGTTTTTACTTTGGAAAGGAATTGTTCATGTAACATTACGTTATCCTCAGCATAAATACTTAATGGGTGGTGTTAGCATCAGCAATCAGTTTTCAAACTTCTCGAAGTCGCTGATGATTGAATTTATGAAATCTCATTATTATGATCCTTACCTGGCACAATATATCCATCCGAAAAAGGAGTACAAGGTTAAACTTAAGGATGCTGATAAAGATTTTGTGTTTGATGAAAGTAAAGCTGACATGATCAAGTTTGATAGGATTATTGAAGAGATAGAACCCGGTAGCTTACGTATGCCTGTGCTGCTTAAAAAATACGTAAAGCAAAATGCCAAGCTCGTAGCCTTTAATGTTGATCCAAAGTTTAATAATGCAGTCGATGGATTAATGTACATACGTATTGCCGACCTGCCGGAAAGCACGGTAAAACCGGTCATGGAAGAATTTCAGGCCGAGTTGGAGCGTAAATTGGTAGAAAACAAAGAGCCTTTGAGTGAAGGCTCTTAAGATCCCTTTAGAACCAGGGTTTTTTGTTCACCTGATAGGTCTGATAGAATTCTTCGTCAGATTTTGTAAGATAGATGATACCTTCTATAAGGCCTATCATCGGAGGAATCCAAACCAGAAAAGCACCAATTAGCAGACACATTAATGCATAGCTTATTACTGTGAACCCTAAAAGGATAGCACCTTCTTTATTGTATCCTAAAATAAATTTATGAACCCCAAGTGACCCCAGAAGAATGGCTAAAATACCCGCAAGCACTTTCTTGTTTTCACTGCCGCCAAATGTGTCTTTTACACTATCAGTAAATTCTTTCGCAGTCTCTTTCGCTTCTTCAGCGAAATCACTTGCTTTTTCTTTGGCGTTTTCGAATGCTTCTTCGGCTTTGTCACCTAAATCGTTATTGTCTTCAGACATATTTTTTGTTTTAGTGGTTATCTAACAAAACTATAAAATTATCAAACACAAACCTTTAGCTATTAGAAATTTTTGGTTGCATATAATGATTTGTTGTGTATATTGCACTTTTCAAATAAATTATAACACTTTGTATAAAATAAAACATGAAAACTATCCAACAGGCCGTTACCTCCATCATCAATAAAACGCCTTTTATCGAAGAGGCGCTCTATGACAAACTGATCAATGTATCAGCATTAGCCAGAATCATTCAGCCCGAGGTAGAAGCATTATTAAAAAAAGAAGTAAAGGCAGGCGCCATAATGATGGCCATCAACCGTATTTCACCTTCAGAAGTACTACGTGTACGCAAAAATGTACGCAAAATGGCCTTGTCATCGGGTGATTTTATCGTACGGTCTGATTTAAGTGATTATACCTTCAAAAATTCATCTACGTTACTACAGAATATCACACGCCTGCTCGAGAAAATAAAGGATGACAGCGATGTGTTCTTCACAATTTCACAAGGTGTGTTTGAAACAAATATTGTCGCCAGCTCCATTTTAGAAGCACAAATAGAAAAAATTTTTAAAAATGAAACACGACTCTGGTTTCAGTCAGACCTGGCTTCGGTAACAATTAAACTTCCAAAATCTAATATGGAGCAGTCAGGCATTTATTACTTTATTTTAAAGCAACTAGCCTGGGCAAATATTTCTGTACAAGAAGTCATTTCCAGTACGCACGAAATGACAATTGTAGTGAAGGAAACAGATATCAATAAAACATTTTCCATTCTAATGGACATGAAATTGAGCTAATCACTCAAATCGTGTACTTCCGGCTATCGCTTCCTCCAACTCGTTGAGATAGTTCTTTTTGGTTTTCGCATCCCATTTTAAGTGTGTAGTGAATGCTGTAAGTACTGCCTCTTTTGCCTTTTCGATACTTTGTATATCAAAAAACAGGCGTCCTGTTCTGCGCAGGAAAAAATCGAGCGGTGTACACACCATCTCATGCTGTAAACAGAATGCTAGCTCAGCTTCAATAAGTGCAATTTCAATGTCGTTAGTGGTAGTGTTTTCAAGGTTTTTTAATATTGTATCCGTCTGCTTACCATAGTTATGTACCAAATATCCGGCATCAACTTGAGAAAGGCCTAAAGGCGCTATGCGCTTTGTTACAGCCTTGACGTAGGCCTTTACTTCTTTGTAATTTTTAAACAGATGCTCGGTTAACGGGATCTTTTGTGTTGAGACGTCATCAAATTCCTCTTCAAACCGTTTCTTTAATTTTCGGGCAACCATATTAACGATGCGCTCCGCCATTTTTCGATAGCCTGTCAATTTTCCACCGGCGATGGAAATTAATTTGCTGTCAGAATAAAAGATCTCATCTTTCCGCGAAAGCTCAGAGGCAGACTTTCCATCTTCATGGATCAAAGGTCGAAGTCCGGCCCAACTGGATTCTACATCGTCTAAAGTCAATTTAATATCAGGAAACATATTATTAACAGCACTGATCAAATAGGTGGCATCAACAATACTGATATTGATGTCGTCTTTGTCTTTTTCGTAATGAGTATCGGTCGTTCCGAAATAGGTGACTTTTCCCCTGGGTATGGCAAACATCATACGCCCGTCAGGAACGTCAAAATACACCGACTGTAGTACCGGTAATTTCTCATGTGGGACTACGAGGTGAACCCCTTTCGTTAAGTATAAGCGTTTGCCTTTATTTGATTTATTGATGGTTCGCAGCTCATCCACCCAAGGCCCGGCTGCATTGACTACATATTTCGCTTTAATGTCAAAGTCCTCTCCTGATAAGACATCACGCACTTTGGCTCCGACAACGCGCTTCTTCTTGTAGATAAACTCATTAGCCTCTACGTAATTGAGTGTCTTGGCACCATATTTTATGGCTGTCTTTATTATTTCAATGGTCAATCGGGCATCATCTGTGCGGTATTCGGCATAATATCCTGCACCTTTTAAGATACCATTTGGCAGCAAGGGTTCTTTTTTCAAGGCTTCTTTTTTATTGAGCATTTTACGCTTGTCATCGCCTTCTACACTTGCTAAAATATCATAGACTTTTAAGCCGATCGAAGTTAACCAGGTGCCGTAAGAGCCTCCTTCAATAAGGGGTAGAATCATCTTTTCGGGTACCACCAAATGTGGTGCCAGCTCATGGACAATCGCACGTTCTGTACCTACTTCTTTGACCAGCCAAAAGTCAAACTGCTTTAAATAGCGAAGTCCACCATGGATCAATTTTGTTGATTTACTGCTGGTACCTGAGGCGAAGTCGTTTTTTTCTACCAGTGCGACTTTCATTCCGCGTGAAGCAGCATCTAGAGCAATACCGGCACCGGTAATACCACCCCCAATAACGAGGATGTCAAATTCGGTTGTTTTTAAGTCTTTGGTGATTTGTGGTCGATCAAAAAATGAAAAGTTCTGCATATGTCAATCAAATATTCCGGTTGGTAATCCATCGATACTCTCTGTGTTTTTTTCTTGCCAGTAGTCCTCGATGCCTTCGTGCCCTTTGTCCTTCGCCCAGTCATTTAGCTGATTACGTTCGCCCTTGTAGTCGTAAAACGGAATTGACATACCACACGAGGTCTGTACGCTCTCAACTTCGATATCAAAAATTTGTCGTGTACCGGGCATTTCCGGAAATAGGCCGGCTACTGAATCCCAGGCATCATCACCGGTATGAATGGCTTTCCCTTTACCATAAATACGTAAAATATTTGGAGCTCCTTCGAAAGCACAGAACATAATGGTAATTCTGCCATTTTCCAGTAAATGTGCGGCTGTTTCGTTACCACTACCGGTAACGCTGAGCCAGAGAACCCTGTTTTCGCTATGTACCCTGAACGTATCCATACCTTTTGGGGAAAGATTAATACGCCCGTCGTTTTGCGGGGCTGTAGCCACAAAGAATACTTTCTGGGCTTCGATAAATTTCTGGATTCTGCCGGTGATCGCCGGATAAAATTTTGCCATGATTATTTCGCTATAATTCCTCTTTGATTTAACATCTTGACAGGCCTTAAGGCACTTACTTTTAGACTATTCTTTTTAAATAAAAACGTTTTTTCGTGCAAGATATCATTCAAAAAGAACGTCAGTTTAAACTCATTGTTAAGTTTTAGTACTTCTTCCTGTAGCAATTCGATCTTAGCCCCCGATTTTGCCGGTAAGCTATCAATCTTATGACGCATAACCGAAGTTTTAGTTTCACCGTCAAAACCATGAGAAACAATTAAGACCATTTCCAGAGGTTCCTCTTTGTCATTAATCAGGTAAGCATTCCAGTCATTGGTATTGAAGACCTCGTTATACTGATGTGTTATTGCCATATAGACATCCTTCACTTCGGGTATTTGTATATCTTTCTTCATTCTTCCAACCAGTTCATGCTCCGTTCTATGGCTTTTTTCCAGCCATTATACTTTCGGGTTCTGTCTTGGTCATTCATTTTTGGAGTGAATACCTGCTCGATCCTCTTATTTTTTAAGATGTCCTCCTGCCGCCATAAGCCGACCGCAATTCCAGCGAGGTAAGCGGCGCCTAATGCGGTTGATTCTATATTTTTTGGCCGTTCAACATGAGCATCTAAAATGTCGGCCTGAAATTGCATCAGTAGATTATTAGCACACGCACCCCCATCTACTTTTAAGGTGGATAGAGTAATGCCACTGTCTTCTTGCATAGCATTGACCAGGTCTTTTGTTTGATATGCCAATGATTCTAAGGTCGCTTTTACCAGGTGTTCCTTACCGGTGTCTCGGGTTAATCCGAAAATAGCACCTCGGGCGTACATATCCCAATAGGGGGCACCTAAGCCTGCAAAAGCTGGAATCACATAGACCGGATTGTCGCCTTCAATGGACTTTGCCAGCTGCTCACTTTCTGCGGCAGATTGAATCAATTGTAATCCATCGCGCAACCATTGAATGGCAGCTCCTGCGATAAAAACACTACCTTCGAGCGCGTAATATACTTTGTTGCCAATACCCCATGCGATGGTAGTCAATAGGCCATTATCAGAAAACTGAACGTCTTCGCCGGTATTCATTAATAAAAAGCAACCCGTACCATAGGTGTTCTTGGCTTCTCCTGAGGCAAAGCAGGCCTGGCCAAATAAAGCGGCTTGCTGGTCTCCGGCAATGCCTGCTATAGGAATTTTAAACCCTTCAACTTCATAATCGCCAAAATGATAACTTGATGGTTTTACCTCGGGCAGCATTGATTTAGGAACGCTTAATGCCTCCAATAGCGTATCGTCCCATGACAGTAATGTGATGTTATAGATAAGTGTACGGGAGGCGTTACTGTAATCGGTTACATGAACTTTGCCCTCCGTTAAATTCCAGATAAGCCAGGTATCAATGGTGCCAAAGAGTAGTTCACCTTCCTCGGCAAGTGCCCTGGCCCCTTCAACAGTATCCAGAATCCATTTGATCTTAGTGCCAGAAAAATAAGAATCGATAACCAAGCCGGTATTTTTTCTAATATAATCTTCAAGGTCTTTTTTCTTAAGATCTTCACATATAGGTGCTGTTCGTTTGTCTTGCCATACAATGGCATTATAAATGGGTTTGCCGGTATTTTTGTTCCAAACCACGGCAGTTTCACGCTGATTGGTAATACCGATGGCGGCGATGTCGGTGTAATCAATTTCATTATTTCTAACCAGGCCACGAAACGTTTTTAGCTGTGCTTCTAAAATTTCTTGTGCGTCATGCTCCACCCATCCGGGGTGCGGAAAGATCTGGGTAAACTCTTGCTGTTCGATAGCTAGTTGTTTTCCATTTTCATCAAATAGTACAGAACGGGAGCTTGTAGTTCCCTGGTCGAGTGCAACAATATATTTTGACATGAATTAAGTGAATTATCGAGATTTGATAACAAGGAGCAATTTACGCTTTATTCTCAATACAAACTATAGTATAACCACTTAAGAACTAAAACGTTTTAGTAAAGTAATGAACTGTTACTTCTATGAATTGACCCTAAATTGAAGCTAGGATTCGCTGGTTTCGAAAACAGCACTGGTTGTAGTTACATTTCTATCAATCTTTCGCATTAAACCTCGTAAGACCTTACCAGGCCCAACTTCAGTAAATTGTGTGGCACCATCTGCAATCATCTGTTGGACAGATTGCGTCCATTTTACCGGCGCCGTCAATTGTGCAATTAAATTGTTTTTAATTTCAGCGGCTTTATGTACGGCGCTTGCTGTTACATTTTGATAGATTGGGCAGTTGGGTTCATTGAAAACAGTACTTTCAATGGCAGCTGCCAATTCTTCGCGTGCAGGTTCCATTAAAGGAGAATGGAAGGCGCCTCCTACCGGTAAGACTACAGCCATTTTCGCCCCTTCTTCCTTTAAGGTTTCACAAGCCGTATTCACAGCAGCTACCTCTCCAGAAATTACCAGTTGACCGGGGCAGTTATAATTAGCAGCAACGACAATTCCCGGGGTGGTGGCACATACTTTTTCTACAATATCATCATCTAAACCTATGATCGCAGCCATAGTCGATGATTGCAATTCGCACGCCTTTTGCATGGCCAAAGCACGTTGAGAAACCAAGTTCAAGGCGGCCTCAAAATCTAAGGTTCCATTGGCTACCAGCGCGGAAAATTCACCTAATGAATGCCCGGCTACCATATCCGGGTTAAATCCATCCCCTAAGGTTTTAGCCAAAGCCACGGAGTGTAAAAAAATAGCTGGTTGGGTGACTTTGGTTTGTTTTAATTCGTCATCAGAGCCTTCAAACATACTATCAGTAATCGAAAAACCTAAAATATCATTGGCTTTTTCAAAAAGTTCTTGAGCAATAGGAGATTTTTCGTAAAGGTCCAGGCCCATTCCCGAGAATTGAGCACCCTGACCAGGGAATATATATGCATGCATAGGGATCGTTTTTTGTTATACGACAAAAATAGACATTTTGCACTAATAATTATTTTATATTTTAGTGAGCTGTACTATGAATAATCAACAGCGAAAGTATGCTTACCGCATTTATTTAATTCTAGGAGCTCTCTTTATCTCCTCATTAGTGGCTTCTAATTTAATTTTTCAGAAATTCTTTTATTGGAATCCTTTCGGATTGTTCAGATTTGAAATATCGGTAGGTATCTTACCGTACCCCATTACATTTTTAATTACAGATATTATCTCTGAGATCTATGGTAAGAAAAGGGCCAATGAAGTGGTTGTCGCAGGTATTTTCGCATCTGTTTTCTCCATGCTGATTATCTATGTGGCGAATGAAGTACCTGCTATTGATGCTTCACCAGTAAATAATGAAATATTTACCAAGGTATTCGGGCTGTCACCATTAGCAGTATTGGCATCTATGCTGGCTTATTTGTTTGCACAATTTATAGATATTAGAATTTTTCATTTCTGGAAAGATTATACAAATGGCAAACACCTATGGTTGCGCAATAATTTTTCAACATTCACCTCGCAGTTTGTAGATACTTGCACTGTATTATTACTGCTTTGCTCCTTTGGAGTTTTGCCCTGGAACCTCTTTTCAAGCCTTTTGTTAAGTGGATTTTTATTTAAGGTAATTGTCGCTGCCCTTGATACCCCACTGTTGTACCTTTTTGTATACCTTCTGAGAAGAAAGTTTAAGCTAGACGTTGGTGGTGAAATACATCTATTTAGTTAACTAGAGCTGGTAAAGACCATTTTTTATCGCATAAAGTACGAGGCCGACCCTACTTTTAACCCCGATCTTTTTGAATAAGGACTCGCGGTAGCCATCAATGGTTTTTGGACTCAAATACATTTCGTTCGCTATTTCGGCATAGGTTTTTTCAGAACAAACTAATTCCAGAAGCCTTAACTCATTGTCAGATAGTTGCGATTCGTTTTTGACCATTCCATGCATGGATTTTTGAAGTATTTTGGAAACATGTTTTGTATGGTAAAATCCGTCGTCAATAACTTCCTGCAAAGCCGTTTGGAGCTCGGTTGGATGAATGTCTTTTAATAAATAACCCCGAGCCCCTTTTTTAATCATTTTTATAATTAGGTTTTCATCGTCTTCCATTGAAAGCGCGAGAACTTTGATTTCAGGCTTATTTTTTCTAAGCCAAGCGGTCGCTTCAATGCCATTCATTACCGGCATATTCACATCCATTAAAACGATATGTGGGGTATTGGATACTGTATTGAGCTTGTCAACGAGTTCCTGACCATTATTGGCATGAAAAAGAACATTGAATTCTTCAAAAGAGTCAACAAGTCCTTTCAATGACTGTGCAAAAAGCAAGTGGTCATCTACGATTACTACGTCATATTTTTTCATAAACTTCTTTATAAGGATAGGTTAAAATTAGTGTAACGCCTTGGTCTTTTTTCGATTTCAATGAAAAACCTGTTCTGATTAATTTCGCCCGACTCTGCATATTGAGAAGACCCGAACCTTTTTTGATTTCATATTGATCAAAACCTACACCAGAATCTTGAGCTGTAATTACTAGATTTTCAGGTTGAAAATTTAGATGTACTTTAAGTGATTTCGCTTTGGCATGTTTTATGGAATTCGACAGGAATTCCTGTAAAATTCGAAACAGGATTATTTCATCTTTCTGGTCAATTGGCTTTGGGGTGCCTGTGATTTCTATTCTTGCATTGAGAAAATTCATCCTATTAAACCGTTGTAATTCTAATTCTATAGCTTCTTGAAGCCCCATATTTTTTACTGTTTCTGGGTTTAATAGTTTAGATAGCGTACGGATTTCTTGTAAACTTTTTGAGATAATGTCTCCAGTATCATCCAAAATGCTTTTTTGGCCATTGGCCACATTAGGTTGCAACATATTGAGCTGCATTTTAGCCACTGATAATAATTGGCCAACATTATCATGGAGTTCCCAGCTAATATTTTGCAAGGTTTGTTCTTGTGTCTCTAATTGTGATTTGATAATCTCTTCTTCAAAACGGACCTCATCAGCACGTTTTTCCAACAAGAACTTCATCTTTCGGTTTTGAAAAATGCTGAAGATTACGATAATTACTACCACTAATAAAATAACCATTAGTGTAGTTATCAATATAATTACAGTTGTGTCACCGGTATCCATAGAACAGTACTAAGTTACTCAATCTTTTCTTCTTTATGACTCCAAATAAAACCTACAGTGAATGTCAGATACATGACTATAGCCAGTATCCAAATAATCAAAAAGAGATTATGAATACCTTTCATCAAAGCATATCTGGTAACATCTAAGGTAAATGGAATCGTACCAGTATGAAAAATTAAGAGCCCGACACTAATCCAAAACAATAGCTTCTTATGATAAATCATAATGGTTTCTGATCGAAGTAATTCAATGAAGTAAAAACAAACAGCGACTATTAAAAAAAGTGAACCCGTCACGTCGGGCAGTTCTGACCATTCAAACCTAAAATCTTGTATAAAAGACCAGTTAATAATTGCAAAAAGCAGGTAAAAGACAATAAAAGACGTTAACCACTTTCGGTAGGACGCTTTTTTAATTGATCTTCTATATATCATTAGAACCACAGGATAAAAGATAAAAGACATTACGTTGTACATCCATAAATTGTAATGCGCTCCTTTTTCATCAAAAAAGCCAAATATTTTTTGCTCGCTTGTGTACCAGCCTAAATATTCAGTTAGCGTTATATACCAAAGAATAATTAAAAAATATTTTAAAGGCGAATTTTTGAATTTATAATAATAAATAGTTCCAGCAATCGCCGCCAGAAGCTCTGAGTACAGAACAAAATTTCTAAAATAATCTAATGACATTTAAGAGATTTGTTTAAATGCCTGAGGATGACTGATTATTTTTAAGACTATCACGTAACGACTCGTTATCTAGCATTAACCCATTTTTGATAGTTTGAAAAATACTGAATAGCACGATCATAGCAATGGCGAACACCAAAACTACAATAGTGCTTATCAGTATGATTAATGTTGTTCCTTCTTGCTCCATATAAATCCAAAGGTGAATATTAAATACATTACGATTGCCAGAACATACACAATGAGAAACAGTTCATGTATTCCAGGAATCAGCATATAACCGTTCCATTTCAATACAAATGGAATAGTTCCGGTGTAAAAAAGTAATAAGCCAATACTAATCCAGAAAAGCAGTAGCCGGTGGAAAACTAAAACTTTTTCTGACCTAAGTAACTCTATAAAGTAAAAAATTATCGAAGTAACCAAGAAAATTGCACCGGCGATTCTAGGGGCAACTGCACTGTGAATGATAAAATTTTGAAAGAAAGTAAAGTTTATTATAAACAGAACTGAAAAGACTACAGCAAATATTTTTATTAATTTCTTAAAAACTTTAGTATCTAATTGTTTATAATAGATAAAATATAATGTGTTAAATGTTATGAAATTTAAAATATTATAAACCCATTTATTATATATGAATCCTTCTTCATCAACGTAAGCCATGTGGCCAGAGACCTTAATATATTCACCTAAAAATTCAGAGATGGTTATATACCATAATAAGTACAAAAAATACTTTAAATGGGTATGTTTGTATTTATAGAAGAAAACTGTACCCACAACGGCCGATACCAGTTCGCTGTATCGAACAGAATCCTGAATAATCTCAATAGGTGTGCTCAAATTTTGAATATAATTAAATGATTTTTTTTAATGTGGTGGTGATGAACTTCCGTCATTGTACAATAAACCATCTCCATTCCTTCTAATTGCAAAGTATCCAGCTTTTTGTGCTGATTGTCTCTCTTCGCTTATCTTATCCTTAAGTACATCTCTTAGATAAATTATCTTATCATTACTGTCTAAAGTGTATCCGGATTGTTGGTCGGTCGTTTCCGTTGGTGCAATAAAAAATGTTTGATGATCTTTGCTATCTCCATATTTGGATTGATTATTAGGATAAACACTAAAATATACTTGTAATCCTTTTGGTGTTACTCCTACTTCCGCTGACTTATCTTCCACATATTTTATATAGGCTTTCATATCTGTAATATCGAACCATACCATTCGAGTATCCTCGAACTTGGAATCTTTGTATTTTTTCTTCAATGTGTCTTTCAAGATTTTTACTCTGTCGCTCGAATATTTTTTGTACATTTTTTCTGCGTCTTTTAATGATATAATATGATTTGCGATCATGGAGTCAATATCATCTTGAGATATCTGGCCCGAAACATCTGCTTTTTCTTCACAAGATGTAAAGCCCATGCTTAACAAAGCAATGAATGACAGCATAAAAATTTTAGAAAAAAGGGTTTGAAAAGTTTTCATAATAATATGGTTTAGGATTATGTACCTGCAAAGTACCAATAAATCAACATATTAGAAAAGGGGAAAATTCCCCTTTTTTGTCAAGGGAATTTTCCCCTTCAAATTCAGGATTTTTCCTCTTGTCTGACAGGAAGTATTACCTCAACTTTGCGGTGTAAATCTTTTAGAGTTAATTATTTGGGTTAGTTAAGAAACTTATATTTTATATCCACAAAAAAAATCTGTGAAAAAGAATACGTTCAGTATTAAAATAACAAAAGTGTGGGTAAGTTGCTATGAAAATTAAAATATAAGTTTCTTTTTTTTAAAGTACAGAAAGTCGAACTACCAAGCCTTCATTAGCTCTTATATTGAATACCGTTTGATCTTCAAATACTAAATATTGCCCCTTAATGCCTTTTAATATTCCGGTGTAGCTAGGTGTTTTTTCCATGTTCAAGCTTTTCACCTTATTTGGATAGGCCTTTACAGGAAAAGCGATAGCCGTTTCCGATGAATTTTTAAGATAATATGACTTTACTTCTTCAGGAATATAGGGCGATAAGCGTTCCTTTTCGGCAACCAGGTCAACATCTTCTACATCATTTACGAGCATTTTTCGCCAATTGGTCTTATCAGAAATATGCTCCTTTAAAGCTACCTCGGTAATACCTGCAAGGTATCGATTGGGTACTTCTGCCACTTCAATGGCCTCGTGAGCACCCTGGTCTATCCAACGCGTCGGCACCTGTTGTTTGCGAGTAACCCCAACTTTAATATTGCTGGAATTTGCCAAATACACAATATGCGGTTGCAATTGCATTTCTTTTTCGAAAGCCAGATCTCGATCTTCTTTATCGAGATGTGCTGTGCTTAACTCCGGGCGCATGATCCACTCACCCGCATAGGGAGTCTCAAAAAAACAACTCTTACAGAAACCTTGTCGATAGATTGGTTTGTCTAACCGACAGTTTAAGCATTGATGCCCAATAAATTCCAATTGAATTTTACGATCAAGTAACTGATTCATATTAATGAAATCTGAACCCATATCGAGATAGTATTCAATCGGATTCAAAAATTCGGCCCTCATTTTGATTAAAACACCTTGGTAGATCATAAAGACTAATTTCTATGTACCAAATTACAAAATTTAAATTCACGCGAAAGTCTCTTTTCGAATTTAAAATTTGAGTTTTGACATGTACTAAAAATGCTAATTTTTGGCGATTACTTTGACTTTTTGTTTCACTTCCTGGGCAATTTTTCTTGCTTCATTGATGTTTTCATGCACTATGGTTACATGTCCCATTTTTCGAAAGGGTTTGGTCTGTCTTTTACCATAAATATGAGGAGTTACACCATCTATTTTAAATAATTCATCAATGTTTTCATAGACTACATCTCCCTTATAACCTTCAGCCCCGACCAAATTTACCATGATCCCACTAACTTTACTGGAGGTGTCACCTAAAGGAAGATTTAAAATAGCCCTTAAATGTTGCTCAAACTGATTGGTGTACGAGGCTTCTATGCTGTAATGGCCGCTATTGTGAGGTCTTGGAGCCACTTCGTTTACAAGGATGTCGTCATTCTCAGTTTGGAATAACTCTACAGCTAATAAACCGACATGATGAAAGGCCTGAGCAACTTTTAAAGCAACAAGCTCTGCTTTCTCAGCGACTTCTTCTGGGATACGGGCCGGACAAATCACATATTCTACCTGGTTCGCCTCCGGATGAAACTCCATTTCAACAACGGGATAGGTCTTCAGTTCACCGTTTACATTTCTCGCTACGATCACGGCCAGTTCATTTTTGAAAGGTACCAGCGCTTCGGTAATACATTCAACATTCGGTAAATTTTCTAAATCTTCTTCTGATCGGATGATTTTAACCCCGGTACCATCGTAACCGAATCGGGTGCTTTTCCAGACAACCGGAAGATCAATTCCACCATTTCTAAGGGCATCTTCAATTTCTTCAGAGAATGCAAAACGGGAAAACTTGGCAGTGGGGATGTGATGATCGCTGTAAAAAAGTTTTTGTGTCGACTTATTTTGAATGGTCTTAATGGTTTTTGATGAAGGATAGACTTTTAGTCCTTCTTTTTCCAGTTTTTCAAGTGCCTCAACATTTACGTTCTCAATTTCTATGGTGAGCAGGTCTACTTTTTTACCAAAATTGTAGACACTATCGAAATCTAATAGACTTCCCTGATAAAACTCATTACAAATGTCTTTGCAAGGGGCTTCGGGTGAAGCATCTAATACCAAAGTGTAAATATCAAATTTTTGGGTTTCGGTTAAGAGCATGCGTCCTAGCTGCCCTCCACCAAGGATTCCTAATTTAAAATCAGAAGAAAAATAGTTGTTCACTTGCATTGTTTTGAGCAAAAATAGGTATCCTTTATACAGTAAAAAAATTAAAAATTAGTGATCGTAATGGTATTACCAACCTTGACGGCTCTATACTGTCTTGCTGAAAATTGAGTACCACTTAAAGGAGAGCCATCTAGTATAGAGAATTCTGTGTCATCACATTCACAAACCATTTTTACGCCATTAATGAACATCGTTGAACATTGATTTGGCGAAATATGTGGACAAGCCGCATCCCAAGCGAAGATATTACTTTCAGAGAGCCGAAATACTATGATGCCCTTAATACCATGACCGGGTACGAAAACACTGCCATTATTGATGAGCAGGTCCTGGTAAGCAGGTAAGTTCAAATTCAGGCTTACATTTACCGCTACATTCGGCAAGATAGTATTACCATCGTCAGAATTGCTACAACCAAAAAGTAGCGAAAATAGTATTAGGATACAGATTTTTTTCATGCCTATTTTGAAAGGCTGCAAGTTACTAATTACAGCTAGAAATTAAAATATTTTGTACATTTGTAGGCTGAATCTCATCTCAAACACATTCGAGCTGGGATTTTTATTTTTCTTAAATACATGGATTATGAGTAAGGTTTCATACTATACGGCTGAAGGATTAAAAAAATTAAAAGAAGAATTAGAACATTTAGAGCATGTGGAACGTCCTCGTGTCTCAAATGCAATTGCAGAAGCAAGAGATAAAGGTGATTTGAGTGAAAATGCTGAGTATCACGCTGCCAAAGAAGAACAATCGCTATTAGAATTTAAGATTGCGCAGTTGAAAAATGTAGTGGCTAATGCACGGGTAATAGACGAAAGCCAATTAGATACCTCTAAAGTATTGGCATTGTCAACTGTGAAAATAAAGAATACTGCCAATAAAATGGAATTTACCTATACGCTTGTTGCGGATTCTGAATCTGATTTCAAAACAGGAAAGATTTCGGTGAACTCACCCATTGGTAAAGGATTATTAGGTAAATCAGTAGGTGATATTGCGGAAATTCAAGCTCCAAATGGTGTTATGAAATTTGAGATTTTAGAAATTACCCGAGAATAATGGCTTCTATTTTTACAAAAATTATCAATGGCGAAATTCCTTGCTACAAAGTAGCCGAAGATGCTGATTATTTTGCTTTTTTGGATATAAATCCGAATGCCAAAGGACATACTTTGGTTGTTCCTAAAAAAGAGGTGGATAAGATTTTTGATCTGGATAAAGATACCTATACAGGACTATTAGAATTTTCGAGAAAGGTAGCAATTGCCATTGAGAAAACAGTTCCTTGTCTACGAGTTGGCATGTCTGTTATCGGTTTAGAAGTACCGCATGTTCATGTGCATTTAATACCGCTGAATTCTATGGCCGATATTGACTTCAAACATAAGGTGAATTTGAGTAAAGAAGAGTTTGAGAGTACCGCCAGAACTATTGCAGCGAACCTATAACTCGTTGAGCAGTACTGTAAACGTTGTGCCTTTATCTAGTTCTGATTTTTCTACATAGACTCTACCGCCATGATAATCCTCAATGATACGTTTCGTAAGGGACAAGCCTAAGCCCCATCCACGTTTTTTGGTCGTATAACCCGGGTCAAAAATTTTTCTGAAAAGGTTTTTAGCGATGCCCTTTCCGTTATCAATTACATTTATTTTTACAAACTTATCATCCTTCGAGCCTATCTGTATGGTAATGGTGCCCTTACCTTGCATGGCGTCGATGGCATTTTTTACCAGGTTTTCGATCACCCAACTGAACAATTGTGGATTGATCATGGCATAAATCTTATCCTTATTGATGATTTCAAAATTGAAGTCGATAAGTTTAGAACTTCTTGATTCGTAGTAATCGAAAGCTTCTTTGGTTTCTCCTACGAGGTCGTAGCGTTGTAATTTAGGAATGGAACCGATCTTTGAGAATCGGTCTGCAATAGTATTGAGTCGTTCCACATCCTTTTCAATTTCCACTACAGTCGCCTCATCTGCATTTTCCATACGCAGTATCTCAACCCATCCTAATAAAGATGACAATGGTGTACCGATCTGGTGTGCTGTTTCTTTAGCCATACCGGCCCAAAGCCTGTTTTGCTCAGCGGCTTTATTCGATTTGAAGACCAGGTAGATGATGGTTCCAAAAAGAAATAATATTAATAATAAAGCCAGCGGGTAATACTGTAATTTATTTAAAATATCAGAATCTCTATAGTAAATAAAATCTGAGACGGTACCTGAATCACCCTCATAGGAAACTTGAAAAGGTTCGTTATCACTTTTCATTATTTTTAGTTGCTTTGAAAGATAAGATCTTTCAAGAGTAGGCAGATTTTCATAATCAGCGCCTCGCTCTATTTCTAAGTTAGCCCATAACTTTATCTTCCCTTCTTCGGTGGTCACGATCATAGGAATATTTGTATTCTTTGCCAAAATCTCTCCTTCCAATGTAATATCTCTGTTTAAATCTGGAGAGTTCATATTCTTTATCGCACTGGCAATTACCTCCATTTTAGCACGTTCTTCCTGTTTAAATTTTTGAAAGAAAATATTCGTATTCCACAAGATGAGGGCAACAACCAGAAAGGCCGCAACAATAAGTATCCAACGAAGTAAGGTTTTGTTTTGAGGGAGCTTCATCCTCACAAATATAGAATTATCTATGATATAACTAAAAATTTAAAATGATATTATAATCACCTTTTATTAATTACTTTTATGTTTTAAACAATACGAATGTTAAGTATAAACCCAAAAGATATTTCTACTGCAAAAATGCATGGCTACTTACTGAGTGCAATAGCGCCAAGGCCGATTGCTTTTGCCAGTACCATCGATAAAGAGGGTATTCCTAATTTATCACCCTTCAGCTTTTTTAATGTATTTAGTGCCAATCCGCCTATTATGATCTTTTCGCCAGCAAGACGTGTAAGAGGGAACACCACAAAGCACACCTTAGAGAACGTTCGAGAAGTACCAGAGGTGGTTATTAATGTGGTGAATCATGCCATTGTTCAGCAAATGTCATTGTCAAGTACAGAATATCCCAAAGAAGTGAATGAATTTGATAAGGCAGGCCTGACGATGCTAAAATCGGATCTCATTCGGCCTTTTCGTGTCGCCGAGTCTCCAGTACAATTTGAGTGTAAAGTAACTGAAGTAATTGAACTTGGTGACGAAGGCGGTGCGGGAAACCTAATCATTTGTGAAGTACTCAAGATGCATATTCGTCGAGATGTATTAGACGAAAATGATACTATTGATCAAAATAAACTTGATCTGGTAGCAAGGGCAGGTGGTAGCTATTATTCAAGGGCAAATGCCGGATTTTTTGAAATACCCAAACCCCTTTCGACTTTGGGTATTGGTATTGATCAGCTTCCTAAAGAAGTTAAAAATAGCACTGTCCTCTCAGGTAATGATCTTGGTATGTTAGCCAATGTAGAAGCACTGCCTCATCAACAGGATGTTGATAACTTTGCAGCTAATAATCCTGATTTCAAAGGACTAAACACACAAGAAAAACATACTTTTGCTAAAGAGTTTTTGGAAAATAATGATGTATACGGTGCCTGGAAGGTACTGCTATTAAAATAAGTATTTATGGAAATTACAGGAAGAATTAAAAAAATTGATGAAACCAAAACCTATGGGGCCAGTGGGTTTAGAAAACGAGAGGTGGTAATTACAACGGAAGAACAATATCCACAAATGTTATTGGTAGAATTTGTACAAGACAAATGCGATTTACTAAATAATTATGAAATCGGTGAACCCGTAAAAATCAGTATTAATTTACGAGGTAGAGAATGGATCAACCCTGAAGGTGAAGCCAAATATTTCAATTCCATTCAAGGATGGCGTATTGAAAAATTACAAGCCAATACCCCGGCGGAAATGCCACCTATAGAAGCCGTAGATGCCTTTGAAGCTGCCGAAAATATTACAGACAATGAGCCAGACGATTTACCGTTCTAGGTTGATTCTTGAATTAAGATAGAAAAGGGCTTCGTAATGAAGCCTTTTTTATTGACACCCCAGAAGTCTTCTCAATGGAAGAATTTTTCTATAATTGATTTATGAAGCGTACTATTGCAGGAATAGCTAAATTTTTCACGCATACAGGAAGAGACATAGTATGATTATGCTTACTTAAGAATGTATTGGTTATCAGAAGAATTATGGTTTCCACCCGTCGAAACTGCCACCCCAGAGGGTATTTTGGCACTTGGCGGTGATTTATCCATTGAACGCCTACAACTGGCTTACAAAAGCGGTATTTTTCCCTGGTTTTCTGAGGGTGATCCTATCGTATGGTATAGTCCTGACCCTAGAATGGTGTTATTTCCAGATGAGCTTAAAATCTCAAAAAGTATGCGTCAGATTCTTCGTAAAGAAGAGTTTACAGTCACTTTTAATAAGAATTTTAAAGATGTTATTGAAAATTGTAAAGTGATCGCCCGTAAAGGCCAGGCGGGAACGTGGATTACCGAAGAAATGAAAGCAGCTTATATCGAATTGCATAAAATTGGCTGGGCAAAATCGGTAGAAGTTTGGAGACTTTTCGAAACATCTGAAATAGGTAGTAAACAAAAGGCTCAAAATGAAAAAGATTTGATAGGTGGCTTGTATGGTGTCGATTTAGGTACGGTTTTTTGTGGTGAAAGTATGTTCAGTAAAGTCTCTAATACCTCGAAAATTGCTTTTATTTATTTGGTGGAAGAGTTAAAAAAGAAAAACTATAAACTTGTTGATTGTCAGGTTTATAACGAACACCTGGCGAGTTTAGGTGCCCGACAAATATCAAGAAAAGAATTTTTAAAGTACCTTTGACACACTGTTTCAAAAATGAAAATGACCCTTAAACCAGTAACAAGAATTATAATCATCTTAAGCCTTGTTTTTTTAAATGTAGGTTGCGACCAGATTTCAAAGAGAATTGTTCGGCAAAAAATTGCACCTAACGAACGAATAGAAGTACTCAAACACAATTTGGTCCTGACCAAAGTTGAGAATAAAGGGGCGGCCTATAGTTTAGGAGCCGATTTGAATCCGTTGATTAAGATCATTTTATTGCAAATCCTACCGGCAGTAGTTTTACTTATTCTCTTGGGAATGTTATTAGTTAAGAACGAATACTCCCGTAAACTGATCTTTGGTTTTTGCTTTATTGTCGGCGGCGGTATAGGAAATATTTTTGATAGGATTGCCTATGGCTCCGTGACCGACTTTCTGTATGTAGATTTAGGATTTTTTACTACCGAGATTTTTAATATGGCGGATGTGTCCATTGTTTTTGGAACGTTGATCGTGTTGACCTATTCAATTTTTGGAAAAAAGGATCCACCGAAATTGGAAGAAAACATTGCTTGATATGAATATAGAAAATGCTCAGAGAGCTGTAGATGAATGGATCAAGAAGCACGGAGTGCGTTACTTTAATGAGTTGACCAATATGGCTCAGTTAACCGAAGAGGTTGGGGAAGTGGCGAGGATTATAGCAAGGCGTTATGGCGAACAAAGTGAAAAAGAATCCGATAAAAATAAAGACCTCGGTGAGGAACTGGCCGATGTGCTTTTCGTAGTGCTATGTCTTGCGAATCAAACAGGTGTTGACCTGCAGGATGCATTCACTAAAAAACTGGATTTAAAAACCAAACGTGATCACGACCGCCACCACCGCAATAAAAAATTAAAATAATGACTTTCGCAGAAAAGATAAAAACAGCCGTATTTTGGAAGCATGTCTTAAGAGTTTCTTTACTTTTTTTTGTGTTGTTGGTTCTAATTTCTTTATTGATCAATAGTTTTTCTGATATCCTGAAATTTGATACCGAGGCCGTTTATACGAAGAACTTTGCGGATGGCAATTGGATACGGTTCTTTAGTACCAAATTGATAATAAGTTTGGTGTATGGAATGTGGATTATTAATAGAAATATGAACTAAAAAAGAGGCTGAATTTTTCAGCCTCTTTTTTAGTTCAATCGTTCAGTTGAATTAAATCAACCGCACTTTCTTTTACACGCTTGTTTAATTCTTTAACATCTTTGTTGAAGATAGTATAAAGTGCCGCTAATTCTTCATCAATTTCTTTAGTGATCTCATTTTTAAACGCTATCGCCTGGTCAGTTGGCTTATAATTGCCAATAGAAGTCAACGAATTCAAGTGCCCCAATTTATTGTTTAGCTTAATCGGAAAATTCAAAGGATCTTGACGACTTTTGCTTTTAGTCTGGTATAAATTGTTCTCAATTTTGGTCACTTCCTTTGAAATGTTGGAAGCAAATTCGAGTAATTCTTTATGCGCTTCTTTATCTAATGTTTTCTTGAGCTCACCTATTTTTTCGCGTACCTTTTTTACATTTTTTAAGGCTTTGTGAATTTCGGTGAGTTTATCGCGAACATCTGTTATGAAATCGAATTGCGCTCTCATGTCTTCATCTGACGCTTCTGTTCGGGGATCCTTTAAAATCATAAATTCTTGAGATTTAGTGGTGCCATTTTTCGACAGTTCCACAAAATAATTTCCAGGTAAGGCTTTGGGCCCACTCAATGATGCCCACCATAAGATCATTCCCTTTACTTTTTCAGCATCGGGGTAAAGCATATTCCAATAGAAGACGTTGCTTCCTTTTTTGACTTTTAATTCTTCCTCTTTTTCATCCTTATCGGGATGTGTGGAATATTTCTTTATCAATTTTTTATTCCTGTCAAGGAAAGCAAGGGTGATGGTATCGGCTTTAGCAGTATCTTTTAAATAAAAATTGACACCAACACCGCCATAATGGTTCTGACCACTGGTTTTTGATTTGGCCCCGCGCCCGCCATTCATTCGATAGCTATCTACAGGTTTTAAGAGAAAGAAATCTTGGTTTACTAACTCCTGGTCCATTTGGTGTAAAGGAGTTAAATCATCTAGAATCCAGAACGAACGCCCTTGGGTAGCAGCGATCAAATTATTGTTTTTTATGGCCAGATCGGTTATTGGAACAACCGGCAGATTCAACTGGAATTTAGACCAACTTGCTCCATCATCAAAACTGATATACATACCGCGTTCGGTACCTGCGTATAACAATCCCTGTCGACTTGGATCAGCTCTAAGTGCTCTTGTAAAGTCCTCATTTCCTATACCATTGGTAATTTTTTTCCAGGTTTGACCATAATCTGTTGTTTTATAGATATAGGGTTTATAGTCACCGGTTTTGTACTTGGTACCAACAATGTATGCCCCGCCTTTATTGAACGGATCAACTTCTAAACAATTTATCATCATCCATTCAGGCATATTTTTAGGTGTAACATTTGTCCAGTCTTTACCTGAATTTCTTGAGATATGTACTAAACCATCATCAGAACCTGCCCAGATTAAGTCTTTTTCAAAGGGTGATTCCGCAGCAGCGAAAACCGTTCCATAGTATTCAACACCGGTATTATCTTTTGTTATGGGGCCACCAGATGGGCCTAAGGTCTTTGGATCGTTTCTTGTCAGGTCAGGACTAATAATTTCCCAAGATTGTCCTTCATTCGTGGTGACATGTAAATGGTTGGATGCGGCATACAGTTTTTTCGGGTTATGAGGAGAAAAGAAAATGGGAAAATTCCATTGGAAACGGTATTTAAAGTCTTCAGCACCATGCCCCATTGGGTCATCAGGCCATACATTTATGGCACGAACTTCTTTGGTCTTATGGTTGACACGTGTTAAAAATCCGCCATAGCTACCTCCATAGACGATGTCATTATCGTTTGGATCTACCGCAATATGGGCACTTTCACCACCAGCGGTTGATTCCCAATCGCTTTCTGTGATAAAACGGCCATTGGTGCGATGCGCTATGCGAACTGTAGAATTATCTTGCTGTGCACCATATACCCGATAAGGAAAATGATTATCTGTTGTTACACGATAAAATTGTGATGTTGGTTGGTTGTGATAGGTCGTCCAGTTCTCACCCGCATCAAAACTTACCTGGGCACCACCATCGTCTCCAATGATCATGCGCTGGTTATTCTCGGGTGCGATCCAAAGATCGTGATGATCACCGTGAGGGGCATTATACGTTGTATAGGTCTTTCCTCCGTCGGTTGATCGATGATATCGTACGTTCATTACATATACTATGTTTTCATCCTGGGTGTCAGCATAAATCCGCGTGTAATACCATGCGCGTTGCCGCAATTTTCGTTCTTTATTTATGAGTTTCCACGATTCTCCGGCATCTACTGATTTATAAACTCCTCCGTTTTTATTTTCGATAATTGCATAAACGATATCTGAATTTACTGGTGAAACTGAAACTCCAGAAATTCCCCAAATACCTTTAGGGAGTCCGTCGTTACCCGATATGTTGGCCCATGTGTCACCACCATCTACACTTTTCCATAAGGCCGATCCTTCTCCACCACTAGAGAGGCTGTATGGGGTTCTGCGCACATTCCACGTGCTGGCATATAAAACACGAGAATTATTGGGATCAATAACCAGATCTATAGCTCCGGCATCTTTATTGGCGAATAATACGCGTTTCCATGAGGCACCGCCATCAGTTGATTTATACACACCTCTTTCATCCGTGGATTTATAGAGATCTCCTAAGACTGCAGCATAAACAACATCAGGATTTTTAGGATGAATACGGATCCTGGGAACATGACGAGAATTCTTAAGGCCAATATGTTTCCACGTTTTTCCGGCATCTACAGACTTCCATAGGCCATCACCCGAAGAAACATTTCCTCTAACAGTTTTTTCACCATTACCGACATAGATGACATTATTGTCCCATTCGCTGACAGCGACTGACCCTACTGATCCCCCAAAATATCCATCCGATATGTTTTCCCAGGTATTTCCGGCATCAGTAGTTCTCCATATACCACCACCCGTCGCACCGAAGTAAAACAAATTCGCTTTTCCGGGAACACCGGTAACGGCTGCTGAGCGCCCTCCGCGAAAAGGGCCTATATTACGCCACTGTATGGCATCATAGAATTTCTGATCAAAATTTACCGTGTTTTGTTGTTTTTTTCTTTTGTACTTTTGGGCTTCGCCTGAATAGCTTACTAGAAATAGCAAGCATAACTGTAGTAAAATGATTCTTTTCATGATTTGAGTTAGATTGAAAGGACGCTAAATTTAACAATAAAAAATCACTTTTATAGCTCGTGGATTTACATTTAGATTATACCCAAAAGCAAATAAATAATACTGCCGTTAAGATCTCTGGCTCCAAAAGTGAATCGAATAGATTATTGATCTTGCAACAATGGTTTCCAAATCTATCACTTGAAAACGTCTCAGATTCTGATGACACCCGTCATTTGCAACATGCGCTGGCTACTGAACTCGAACACATTGATATTGGCCATGCAGGAACGGCGATGCGATTTTTAACTGCGTATTTTTCTGCGGCGGAAGGAAGAAAAGCAATACTTACAGGGTCGGAGCGTATGCAAAACCGACCTATCAAAATTTTAGTAGATGCCTTGCGGAGCTTGGATGCCGAGATTACTTATGTCGATAAAGAAGGATACCCACCGTTGCAGATAAATGGTAAAAAAATAATAAAGGATAAAGTTGCCATCAACGGCAATGTCAGTAGTCAATATATCTCGGCTTTATTATTAGTTGCACCGAGCCTTGAGAACGGACTGAAAATTGACTTAGTAGGTGAAATTACCTCAAGACCCTATTTGGAGATGACACTGACCTTATTGGAAAAAATTGGCGTAAAAACAGAGTGGAT
>JAAUYH010067473.1_pt1 | contig 32733 bp, 33 predicted proteins | sample 7278061 | NCBI WGS metagenome assembly JAAUYH01 (sample SAMN14350203, study PRJNA611818) | marine sediment metagenome | isolation source: surface marine sediment (0.6m) | place: French Polynesia: Moorea | collected 2018-08 | reverse complement strand
CATCGTGATGGTCGAGTCGTTCTCGCTCGAACCGCTGGCATGGTACGTCATACCGATCGGCGTCATCGCGCTGTGGGCCGTCGGGCAGATCGCCGTTGCGGGCCCGGCGCGACGTGCCAGCAACATCACGCCGGCGATCGCGACCAGGGCCGGTCCATCCTAGATCCTCAGTCCGACGGACACGATGATCAGCCGGAGAGCGAGCACCGTAAGCACGATCTTCAACACGTGTGCGAAGCGCTTCGGATCGATCCTCAGCAGGACGTGTCGGCCGAACAAGGTACCGAGGAAACCCAGGCCGATCATCAATACGATGAGTGGCAGCCATGGCGCGAACGCGAACCCGAGCATGCCGAATACGACGATCTTCAGGCAGTGCTGCAAGCCGACGCAGGCCGCCATCGTGCCGACCAGGCCACTCGGAGACAGCGGAAACGACCGCAGCATCGACATGACCAGCGGACCCGTCGCACCAACGAACATCGTCAATGTCGTCGTCAGAAATCCGCCGAGTGCAAGTACAGACGTAGAGCCCGTGAGTGTCTTGAGTTTCGGGCCCCAGACCGAGTAGAGAATGAATGACCCGAGCACGATACGGAGAATGTCGGCGGGCAGCTCGACGACGATCCGGCCGCCGATCGCCGCGCCAATTACGGCACCCAGCAGGAACCACCCGAACAGCGCCCGGTCGATGGACTTCCGGAACAGCGCGACGCGCCCGGCATTCGATCCGAGCTGGACAATGCCGTGCACCGGAATAATCGCGCTGACGGGCACGACCTGTGCCATTACAGCGAGCAGCACCGTACCGCCTCCGATGCCGATCGCTGCGGTCATGAACGACGTGAAGAAACTGACACCGGCGAGCAGCCAGAATTCGGCAATACCCAGCGCTTCGGGGATAATGTGCACGGCGCGATGTTAAAAGAGGATCCTGCGATGACCAAATACAAGCTGACATATTTCGACTTCGACGGCGGCCGCGGAGAGCCGGTACGCATCGCGTTTCACGCCGCCGGCATCGAGTTCGAGGACGAAAGGATTTCCTTCGAGAAGTTCATCGAGATGCGCGACACCGCGCGATTCCGGTGCGTCCCGGTCCTCGAGATCGACGGCGTCGAGGTTACGCAGTCCAATGCGATGAACCGCTATATCGGCAGAATGGCGGGCCTTTATCCCGAGGACGACTTGCAAGCGCTGTACTGCGACGAAGCCATGGAAGCCGTCGAGGACCTGCTGCACCAGGTCGTGCACACCTTCGGCCTCGAGGGCGATGAGCTCAAAGCTGCCCGGGAGCAGCTCGTCGACAGCTGGATCACGACCTTCATCAAGGGCTTCGCCGACCTGCTGGCACGCGGTGGCGGCCAGTACGTCGCGGACAAGCGGTTCACGATGGGCGACCTGAAGATCGCATTGCAGGTTCGCTCGCTGAGGAGCGGCACGCTGGATCACGTGCCCGCAGATCTAGTCGATCGTCTCGCGCCCTCGCTCGTCGAACACCAGGCACGCGTCGAAGCGGAGCCCCAGGTCGTCGCGTACTACGCGCGCTGAGGGGTCAGTCTCGGACGCCTTCATGCCTGCTGCGAGGAGTTAGGTCGGGTCCGTACCTGCCAATGGCGAGGTCCGCTTAACCCCGACACCGGCCGTTTGAACGGCTGGTTTCCGGGTATCATTGATTTCCGCTTATGACCCACTGCAGCCAATCGGCGTTAGGATCGGTTGCGACAGCGCGACTCGTGGGAGGGCCGTCCCGGCCCGATTCGCGGCGAGACGCCGCTCCCACACCGTCCATTGTTAACCGGCCGGTATTGGCGGTACTGAGACGGTCGCCAGGGATCAGCTGGAATGGCGGCTGTAGGCCCATTGCGGTCAGTCTCCATTTACAATCTCAGCCCTGATGTGACCTATGGAAATTCGGCCCGCCAAACCAACTGATCGCAACGAGTGGGGTCGAATGCGTACGAGACTATTCTCGAATCCCGACCCTCAAGAGATTGACGACTGGTTTGACGCTGCTGAGAGGGGCGGAACATCTCGCGTTGGCGTCGCAGTAATTGTCGCAGATCGTGGGGATGGCTCGCTCGCAGGTTTTGTTGAGATTGGGTCGCGCAACTACGCCGAGGGTTGTGAGACAACACCAGTTGCGTACCTGGAGGGATGGTATGTTGATCCGGACGTTCGCCGAATTGGATTGGGTGCGAACCTACTGAAGGCGGCGGAAACTTGGGCACTAGCGCATGGGTTCAGCGAGATCGCCAGCGACACAGAACTGGACAATGATGTCAGCCTGCAAGCCCATACTGGGTTAGGCTTTGAAGAGGTAGAGCGTCAGATCTGTTTCAAAAAGCGTTTGCGGTAATATTGGTGCGGCTGTTTCTGGCCGATTCCAGCCAGTCGCTTACTGATAGACTCGGCGACTCGTACCGACGCGGAAGCAATCGCTCACAGTTCACATGCCTCACAAGTCGGAAGAATTCATCAGATTTGCCCAATCTGTAGCTGCCAATGAGAGCGACTATGCTGCCTGGCAGCAGTTTGCCGAAACTTCATACGAGGATGAGGCAATTGAAGAAGCGCGGCTTCGGATCGTAGACATTTGTACCGTCGATGACAGTTTGGGAAATCCGCTCTGGCCACTGACCGAAGAAGCATCGGAGGAGATACGCCAAGTTGCGAGAACTCTCTTGAAGGAACTTGAGTTGTGAACGACTGCTCCTGGCTGCGACTTCAACCGGTCGACGCAACACACTCATTAAACTTTTCTCCCGCCCCTCTTGCGTGTCCTGTAACTTGATCTTTGTTACGAGTTTTCGTTCTAGGTAGATGCCAGAATTGACCTCTCTTCGCGGTCGGGGGAGAAGAGATACTCGAGAACAGCTAAGCCGACGACGACCAGCGACCTAAGCTCGCAGGACCGACCGTTCTCCGAAATCGCTCGAATCGGATGAAGTGGTTCTGGGGATGGATCGCTCTTCTTAGCGTGTCGGAATCGGCACAAAGGAGCTAATCATGTCGACGATGCCTCTGTATCGAATCACGGATCTGGGCGCCCTCCCTAGCAGCGCGAATTGGAGTGCCGCTTACGGTATCAACAATCGGGGACAGGTCGTGGGCGCCAGTGCGGTTGATACGGCGGGTGGCAATCACGCATTCCTGTGGGATTCCGGCAACATGACCGACCTGGGGGTTCTGCCGGGTGGCATTGGGGAGAGCGAAGCATGGGGCATTAATGAGGCCGGTCAGGCAGCAGGGTGGAGCAGTACTGCGGCGGGAACCCGCGCCTTTTTGTGGGAATCAGGCACGATGGTTGATCTGGGCGTTTTGGCCGGAGGGACCTACAGCGTTGCTTACGGCATTAATGATCGAGCACAAGTCGTCGGCAGCAGTACCGCTGCCGGAATTATTGGCCGGCATGCCTTCCTCTGGGAGTCGGGCACGATGACGGACCTTGGCGATCTGCCAGGCGGCGATGACTACAGCTCCGGCGTTGGCATCAATAATGCTGGGCAGGTAGCGTGCTCTGGCTACGTGACCGGTGGCGCCCACGCCTTCGTGTGGGAGTCAGGAATTCTGACCGACCTTGGCGATTTGCCCGGCGGCAGTGAGTACAGCAAATCGCACGCTATCAACAACATTGGCCAAGTGGTAGGCACGGGAAACAGCGACGACGGGATCCGGCCGTTTCTATGGCAATCGGGCAATATGACCGATCTGGGCGACGTGCCACTAGCGGACGGCTTTTTTTCTCCTAATGCCATCAATAACTGCGGCCAGGTGATTGGTACTCTTAGTGGAGTTGGTCGTAACACGACCGCGCTGCTCTGGTGCGCGAATCGGGGCATCATCGACCTAAACGACCGAATCGACCCAAACGATTCGTTATCCGGCACGACTAAGCTACTAGGTGCTTCGGATATCAATGATCAAGGTCAGATCGTCGGGCACGGCCTGATTGGTGATGCGAACCATGGATTCTTGCTTACGCCGCTGCCGGCGCCGCCACACCGCCTTACCTGACCTATCGACCCCGTGCAGCTGGAATACGCTTTTTCCCAAATCGACGCCTACATAGCTAAGCTTCATGTGTGGACTCCTTCTCTGCCCGTCACTGGAAAACACGCTTCTTCCAGTCTGGCACTTCAGATGCCGTTAAGGAGAGGAGGAGTCCATCCCATTGCTTATGGCCGTAAGCCGTCATCCAGGCGTTTTGAGGTAGGATGACTCCTTCTGACCCAAAGCGGCTGGTCAGAGTTACTACAAAATTTCGCCTATGGAGCCAGTTGATAACACAGAGAGAGGGATCAGGTTTGGCTGCGGATTTGTTTTCGGTCTTTTGCTCTTCGGACTCAGTGCTATCTGGTTCATCACCGAAGGCCTTAGCGCTTACCTCATTTTCGTATTTGTTGCCGCAACAGCACTAGGGCTAGCGGCGGTGAAATTCGGCGACGCGTTTTGGCGATGGATCAGCAAGTGGCTCTCTTGGTTACCCTGGTATTGAATTTTTGTAATTGGATATCGCGCCTGACGGCTTTTGGCCGTACTGCGCCTGTCGCCCTGGCTCAGATTGACTGACTGCTAAGCGTGCGGAAGCAGCCGGCCGAGCTTTTCACCTTATACGTTCCGCCTGTGACCCAAAGCAGCCACTGGTATTGAGCAGCTGGAAATCGCATGAATAGGGAAAGGACACATGAAAGCGAACGCACTATTTTTCGTACTGGGATTCATGCTTTATGCCGTACTAAACCGCGTCTTCGGAATTGATAGCCTATTGTTGGAGGCTGGCATCGTTGCTGCGGTCGCGGCAGTCATATACGTGGGATTGAAACTGGTAGAACGCTCCAAGCGTCAAAAGAGCTAGCAACAACCAGAATACTTGCCGGTTCCTTCCGCCGAGTCAGATATCCACCGACTGCTATTGGCCGACTCCAGCCGTCCAAGTGGACTGGGCTACAATGACGGCTGATTCCCCGTTGCGGCCGCTCGCCCATTGCCGACCAGGCCTGAAAGATCCGAGCCGGCCGGTTTCTGGTACAGCCTTAGCCCGAACTCGGGAACGACGGCGAGCAGGTGATCGAACACGTCCGACTGGATGCGCTCGTACTCGGCCCAGACCGTCGTGTTCGTGAAGCAGTAGATCTCGAGGGGCAATCCCTCGGGGCCCGGGGCGAGCTGGCGCACCAGTAGCGTCATGCCCCGGTGAATCTCGGGGTGCTTACTCAGGTAATTGAAGGCGTAAGCGCGAAACGAGCCGATATTGGTCAGGCGGCGCGTGTTCACGGCTTCTTCAACCGCGACGCCGAGCGCCGCGTTGTACTCAGCGAGCTCGGTCTCCTTGCTCTCGATGTAGTCTTTCAGCAACGCGAATCGCTTGAAGTGCTCGACTTCTTCCGGGGTCTGGAAGCGAATCGAGTTTACGTCGAGGAAGATCGCACGCTTGATGCGCCGTGCGCCAGTCTGCGACATGCCGCGCCAGTTCTTGAAAGAATCCGATATCAGCCGGTGAGTCGGGATCGTCGTGATCGTCTTGTCCCAGTTTTGCACCTTGACCGTGTGCAGTTGCACATCGACGACGTCACCGTCGGCGCCGAACTGCGGCATCTCGATCCAGTCACCGACCCGAACCATGTCCTGCGCCGTCAGCTGCACGCTGGCAACCAGCGACAGGATCGTGTCCTTGAAGACGAGCAGCAGGATCGCCGTCATGGCGCCGAAGCCGCTCAGGAGCAACAGCGGCGAACGATCGAGCACCGCCGCCACCATCAGGACCGCGCCGAATACCCAGACCGCAATCTGCAGCAACTGCACGAAGCCCTTGAGCGGCCGCGTCCTTGCGACGGGCAATGCGGAGTAAATCGTGTTGCCGGCACCGAGCAGCGCTACGAGCGCCATCGTCGACATCAGCACCATGTAGCCCGTCGCCACGTTGCGCGTGAGCTGGACGAGCGAATCCGGCATGCCAGGGACGAATGGCACGCCAACATAGATGATCAGGCCCGGCACGATCTGCACGAGTCGGCCGACTACGTTGTGCTCGATCAGCGCGTCGTCCCATTTGACGCGCGATCGTCTCGCGATTGTCGTCAGCGTTTTGACGACGACGCCTTTGACGATCAAGTGTACGACGATTGCCGCCAAGACGAGTGCGATCGCGCCGGTCACGGATGGCAGTATCGGGTGGATTTCAGCGAGTTCTTCGATCATGAGTCGGGTTTTCCTGCCTGCTCCAGTTGTTCGCTGGCTTCGAGCCAGTCCCATTCGAGCGTTTCAATCGCCGCTTTTACGCCAGCCTGGTCGCGGATCAGCTGCGTCAGCTCGTCTTTGCGACTCGCATCCGAGTAGATCGTTTCATCGGCGAGGCACTCTTCGAGTTCGGCGAGCGTCTCGCGGCTGCTGGCAAGCCGCTTCTCCACATCTCGCACCCTGTCGCGCAGCGGTTTCAGCCGCTGGCGTAGCTGCGCCTGCTGCTGCCGTTGCTGCTTGCGGTTGACGCTCTTCGGCGCCGTGTCCTGCCACTTCGCGTTCGCCTCTTCCGAGAGTTGCTCCTGCTCCCTGAGCCAGGCCGGGTACTCGTCCAGGCTTCGATGAAATCGATCGACGATACCGTCATGCACGATCAGCAACTCGTCGCAGACGCTGCGCAACAAGTGACGATCGTGCGAAATCACGACGAGCGCGCCCGTGTATTCGATCAGCGCAACGCTCAACGCCTGGCGCATCTCGAGATCGAGGTGATTAGTTGGCTCGTCGAGCAGCAGCAGGTTCGGACGCTGCCGGATCATCAACGCGAGCACGAGCCGCGCCTTCTCGCCGCCCGAGAACGGCTTGACCGGCTCGAAGATCCGGTCGCCGCTGAAGCCGAAGCGGCCGAGGTAGTTGCGATGATCCTGTTCGCGATCATCGGGTGCATACACCCGCAGATGATCGATCGGGCTCTCATCCATGCGAAGGAGTTCCAGCTGGTGCTGCGCGAAATAGCCGATCCGGGTGTCCTTGCTAACCACGCGTTCCCCTTTCAGCAACGTGCTGCCCGTCGACAGCGCCTTTACCAGCGTGGATTTTCCGGCGCCGTTGACGCCGAGTAGTCCGACACGATCTCCCGCCGAGAGATTGAGCTCGACATTGTCGAGGATGACGTCCTCACCGTAGCCGGCGGTCGCGTCCTGCAGGCCGAGGAGGTGCTGCGGCTGCTTTTCGGGCTCCATGAAGCGAAACCGGAATGGCGAATCGACGTGCGCCGGCGCAATACGCTCCATACGTTCCAGCATCTTGATGCGGCTCTGCGCCTGTCTTGCCTTCGATGCTTTGTAGCGAAAGCGATCCACGTACTTCTGGATGTGCTTGATCTCTTTCTGCTGTCGCTCGTACATCGCCTGTTGCTGCGCGAGCTGTTCGGCTCGAAGTGCCTCGAACTGGCTGTAGTTGCCGGTAAAAAGCCGGAGCGCGCGGTGTTCGATATGCGCAATCCGCGTGCAAACCTGGTCGAGGAAGTCGCGATCGTGCGAGACGACCAGCAGGATGCCTTCGTAACGTCTGAGCCAGCGCTCTAGCCAGAGAATTGCGGGCAGGTCGAGGTGGTTGGTCGGCTCATCGAGCAGCAGGATATCCGATCGGCACATGAGCGCGCGCGCGAGGTTGAGGCGCATGCGCCAGCCGCCCGAAAACTCGCTGACGGCTTTGGCGTACTCGCTCGCCGCGAAACCCAGACCGTGCAGCAAACGCGACGCCCTCGCCTCCGCCGTGTAACCGTCGATTGCCTCCATTCGTTCGTAGAGGACGTGCAGTTCGGGGCTGTCGCTTGCCTCGCCCTCGGCAATCGCAGCCTGTACCTCCCGCAACTCGCGATCGCCGTCCATGACCCAGTCGACGGCCGAGCCGATGCCGTGCGGGCTCTCCTGGGCAACGTGCGCGATCTCGCAGCCCGGCTCCATGGCCAGTTCACCTTCATCCGGCTCGAGTTCGCCCATGATCATCGCAAACAGCGAGGTCTTGCCACATCCGTTGGCACCAATCACGCCCATGCGCTGCCCCGCGTGAATCCGGAAGCTGGCGTTCTCAATGAGGACATTCGGGCCGCGCCGAAGGGAAATGTTGGTCAGGGCGAGCATGACGGGCGATCTTGCCCATTGAATGCCGCCAGCGCCAGCGCAATCCAGCCCGCAAGGAAGCAAACTCCGCCGATCGGCGTGATGGCACCCAGCCACCGTGCGCCTGTCAACACCATCAGGTAGAGGCTTCCCGAGAAGACGAAGATGCCGGCCAGCAGCAGCCAGCCGGACGCACTCGTCCACTTCGGGGACCAGCGCGTCGACGCCCAGGCGACAGCGAGCAGACCGAGCGCGTGGTACATCTGGTAGCGCACGGCGGTTTCGAAGACCGCAAGCAGATCGGCGCCCACCCTCGCCTTTAACGCGTGCGCGCCGAACGCGCCGAGCGCGACACCCGCGCCTGCCGCGATCGACCCCGCGATGAACCAGAACCTCGTCATGCCCGCATACTCTTCGGTCAGGTAAGATTCCCAAGTATGCCCACCAACGTCACGCCTGAGTACAAAAAGGCCGAAGAAGCCTATCGCAGCGCCAGGGAGCCGAATGAGCGGCTGGACTGCCTTCGGGAAATGCTGCGAACGATACCGAAGCACAAGGGGACGGATCACCTGCAAGCGGATATAAAGTCGCGTATCAAGCAGCTGACCGAGGAGCTGGCGGGTCCAAAGAAAGGTGGGAAGCGCAGCGGGCCGACGCATGTCATCCACAGAGAGGGGGCGGCGCAGCTGAGCCTCATCGGCCCACCGAATGCGGGCAAGTCGAGCCTGCACGTAAAGCTGACGGGTTCGCGGAGCGACATCGGGCCCTACCCCTATTCCACGCACCTGCCGGTTCCGGGGATGCTGCCGTTCGAAGACGTTCATTTTCAGCTCGTCGACTTGCCGCCGGTCTCTGCCGAATTCCTCGAGCCCTGGATGGTCAATGCACTGCAACCCTCCGACGGCGTGCTGCTCGTCATCGACCTCAGCGATCCGGAGTGCCTCGAACAGGTACCCACGGTCCTCGATCGACTCGCGGAAAAGAAAATCTTCCTGACGTCAGCGTGGCCCGGCCTGCCGGCCGAGGCGGACGAAGATACGTCCGAGGACCCGTTCGCCCTGCAGCTGCCGACCGTGCTCGTCGCAAACAAGAGCGACCTCGACCCCGATCCGGACGAGGTCAGGATTCTCGAAGAACTGCTCGGCCTGAAATTTCCGGCCTTGACCGTCTCGGCCGAGACCGGTGCAGGCCTGGATACGATCGGGCAGTTCCTGTTCGATGCGCTGCGGGTGGTGCGTGTCTACACCAAGACTCCGGGTAAACCTGCGGAGACAGACAAACCATTCACGGTTCGATCCGGCGGGACCGTACACGATGTTGCCCGGATGGTTCACAAGGACATTGCTCGCGACCTCAGGTTCGCCCGCATCTGGGGCTCGGAGGTTTACGACGGCCAGCAGGTCGGCCCCGACCACTGCGTCGTCGATGGCGACCTCGTGGAGTTACACCTATAGAATCGGTGCCGGCAGCGCACTCGAACGTTGGGGATCTGTATGAAGCTACGCAAACGCACAGCCGAAGTGCTGGAACAGGGGCGCTATATCGACCGGCTCAGCAAGACCGTCAACCTGTTGCTGATCCTGCTGATCACGCTCAACGTCGCGGCGATCACGCTCGAATCCGTCGATCGAATCTATACCCGGTACGAACTCGCGTTCCGGCTGTTCGAACTGTTTTCCGTAGCGATTTTTACCATCGAGTACCTCGCGCGGGTCTGGAGCAGTATCGATCTCGAGGAGTTTGGCGATTCGCGCCCGGTACTTGGCCGCATCCGCTACATGCTCACGCCGATCGCCCTCGTCGATCTCATTGCGATACTGCCGTTCTACCTCAGCCTTTACGTGTCCATGGACCTCCGCTTCCTGCGCGGCTTGCGCTTGCTCAGGCTTTTCAAACTCACGCGCTACTCGCCGGCACTGGGCGCCTTGCTCGACGTCATTCAGCAGGAGGCCGAAGCGCTTATCGCAGCGTTCGTGGTGCTCCTCATCATTCTCGTGATGTCAGCCGCCGGGATCTACGTCCTCGAGAACGAACTGCAGCCGGAGATCTTCGGCAGCATTCCGGACTCGATGTGGTGGGCCATCGTGACGCTGACGACGGTGGGCTACGGCGATACCGTGCCGCTCACTCCGCTGGGCAAGATGTTCGGCGGACTGATCGGGTTGCTCGGTATCGGCATGATCGCCATACCCGCGGCGATCATGGCTTCGGGATTCGCCGAGAACATCCATAACCGCAAGGCACAGTACAACCAGTATGCCGAGACGTTCCTGCGTGACGGCACCCTCGATGAGACCGAGCGATGGAAGCTGGAGGAACTGCGCAAGGAGCTCGGACTCGACAGCGACGAGGCGCTGCGTCTCCTTCACAAAATCATGCAGCGCGTACGCGAGGTGCCATTTTCACACTGTCCGCACTGCGGCAAAGACCTTGGATAAAACACCATGATCCTGTTCATTTCTGCGGTAGGCGTCGTTCTCGTCGTCTCTTTCCTATGCTCGATCTTCGAGTCGGTGCTTTTGTCGCTGACACGTCCCCAGATCGAGGTGCTTGCGGAACGCGAAACCCGCGCCGCAGGGCTGTTGTCCCGATTCAAGGACAACATGGATGAGCCGATCGCGGCGATCCTGATACTGAACACGGCCGCACACACGGTTGGCGCCGCTGTTGCCGGCGCCAGCTACGAGAACGTATTCGACGAGGGCACACTCTGGTTGTTCTCGATCATTTTCACGATCGCGGTGCTGTTCTTCACCGAGATCATTCCCAAAACACTGGGCGTCACTTACGCGACAGTGCTGGCCGGTCCCGTCGCGCACGGTATACGCTTGCTGACGGTTGCGCTGCATCCGGCTGTGATTCTTAGCGAGAAGATTTCCCGCTCGCTGCGCCGAGACGTCGCCGTACCGATAACGTCGTCGGACGAGATCCGGCTGCTTGCGCAGCTGGGTCGGAGCAAGGGCGCCGTAAGCGCAGACACGGCCGGGATGATCGTCGGCGCGACGCAACTCAAGCACCTGCAGGCACACGACGTGATGCTGCCGCGGGAAGAAGTGCGCTTCCTTTCGGGCGACATGACGCGCCAGGCCGCCATAGAGTATGTCCAGCAAAGCGGTCACAGCCGGTTTCCCTTCTCGCCGACGGGATCGCTATCGGACATGTCCGGCATCGTTCTGGCGAAAGATCTGCACTATTGGCTGCTGCAGAACGACGGCGATTCCATCGACTGGGATGCAGTGTCGAAAGACGCCCTGATCGTCCCGCCGAGCGTGCCGCTGTTGCAGCTGCTCAAGATGTACCAGCGCATGCACCGTCACCTGGCGATCATCGTCGACGAGTACGGTACCGTCGAAGGCATAGCGACGCTGGAGGACGTCATCGAGGAGATCGTCGGCGACATCTTCGATGAAAGCGATTTGCCGGTACACGAATTCCACGAACTCGCCGACGGTTCACTCATCGTCCGGGCGCGTGTCGACCTGCGCAAACTGAGCGCCAAACTCGACGTATCGTGGGACCCGGAGATCGATGTGTCGACAATCGGCGGCCTGGTCGCAGAAGAGCTCGATCGCATTCCCGCCGTGGGCGACTCGATCGACTGGCAGGGTTATCGCGTAGAGGTACTGCGGGCCGACAAGCGCCGCGCAAAACTGCTGCGCATAAAAGATACTGATTGATACGATTTGCGGGCGCCAACCCGTAGGCTGCTGTGAGAAAATCGAGACTTGGAAATTTCGAAGGGTTTCGATGGCAAAGCAAATCCACCCCGAGGCGCGTGGCCGTGCCGTGGTACCGAAAGCGGACGGTAATCCCGAGGGCAAAGGGCTAAACCGTATCCAGAGCGACTGGTATGCGAGCGAGCCGCGGAACGTGGTTGCGAAATCGCAGCGCCAGATCCTCGCCGAGTTCTTTACGTCCATGCTGGTACTGTCTGCGCAGTTCCGGTATCAGCCGGTAGCAGGTGATCCGAACTATCTCTACTGGATCGACGGTGAGTGGACCCTGAGCCTGGTGTCGCCGACGGAGTGGTCGACTGAACGATACCGGGGTTTTGCGGGCACCTGCGTCCTGCAGGACGACAGGACCTGGACGATCTCGCCATCGGAGCTTCTTGCAGAGGACAACGCTGTGTCACGAGCGGTCGCCGGCTTCTACGATGCGTTCGCCGAGATGATGGATACCGACCTCGAACTCGAGCAAGTACTGCCGTTCTACGTCGCGAAGATGCCGTACTATCAGCGCCTCAATGCCAACGCCCTGAGTCGCTCTATTCGCGACTCCGTCAAGCTGGGCGAACAAATGGCGACTCCATGCCGTGAATGGCGTTTGCAGCTGCCCCGGCTGAGTCGCCTGCTCCCCGCATCCGTGTAATCCCTACTGCAAATCAGGCCGCCGCGTGTGATCTGATTAGAGGATGATCAGAGATTACGCGGTACCCTTGGCGGCTTTGTGCCCGTCCCACGATATCGACGCGCTGCAGTTCGAGCGCAGCGATCAGTTGCTCGAGACTTCCGGTCATTTTGGCCAGGAGCGCGCGATCGACGCACTGCGATTCGGGATTCAAGTCCAGAGCGAAGGCTATAACGTCTTCGTGATGGGCCCGCCAGGCAGCCACCGGCACGGGCTGGCAGAACAACTGACGGCCGAGCAGGCGGCGAAAGAAGGGGCGCCGGACGACTGGTGCTTCGTCCACAATTTTGCCGAACCGGAGCGGCCACATGTGCTGCAATTCCCGGCAGGAAGCGGTTCCGAGTTCCGCAACGACATGCGCACGCTCATCGAGGAGATGCGCCTGGCTCTTCCTGCAGCGTTCGAGGCGGAGGATTATCGCAACCAGCTCGAGGCCATCGAGCAGGAGACCGAGAAACAGGTCAAGGAGCTCTGGAGCGAGCTCGAGGAGAATGCTGCGAAAAAGGGCATCGCCCTGTTGCCCACGCCTACGGGTTACGTCCTCGCTCCGATTCGCGATGAGAAGGTACTGGGCGACAAGGAGTTCGAGAAACTACCCGAGTCCGACCAGCAGCAGATCAAGTCGGCGATCACGGAGCTCAGCGAGGAGTTGCAGGGCAAGATCGAACGAATGCCGCAGCTGCGCAAGACGCTACGAGAGAAGGTCAAGAAACTCAACGAGGAAGTTACGGCGAACGCGGTCGGTGTGCTGATTGCCGAGCTGAAATCAAAGTACAAAGGCTTCCCGCCCGTGGCTCAGTACCTCGGCGAGGTCCAGCAGAACATTACCGAAAATGCCGACAGGTTTCGCGAGCAGGAACCGTCACCGCTGCCGTTCCTGCAGCACGACGCGACCCAGATATTCGGCCTTTACGAGGTCAACCTCGTCGTCAACAACTCGGACTCTGAAACGGCGCCGGTCGTTTACGAATCCAACCCGACGTACCGGAATATCGTCGGCAATGTCGAGCACCGGGCGGAGATGGGTGCCCTCGTCACGGATTTTCGCCTGATACGATCCGGCGCGCTGCTACGGGCAAACGGCGGCTACCTGGTTCTGGACGTCGAACGGGTTCTGAGGCGGCCGTTCGTATGGGAGGCCCTGAAGCAGGCGCTGCTCGAGGAGGAGGTGCGCATCGAATCGCCTGGCGAACTCTACGGTTTCGTCAGCACGACCTCGCTGAAGCCTCAACCGATACCTCTCGATATCAAGATCATCCTGATCGGCCCGCGCTGGCTCTACTACTTGCTCAGCATGTACGACAGCGAGTTCAACGAGCTGTTCAAGATCGCCGCTGATTTCGACGACCGGCTTCCGCGAAACGAAGAGAACGCGTCGCGCTATGCCTTGCTCGTTGCAGACCGGATTCGCGAGCTGCGTCTCGTGCCGTTCAGTCGGGGCGCCGTTATTCGTGTCATCGACGAGAGCGCCCGAATCGCCGGCGACAGCGAGCGTCTGTCCATGCACATGCGCTCCCTCGACGACCTGTTGATCCAGTCAAGCTATTGGGGGAGACAAACCAAGGCAGAACTGATCGAAGCGGAACACGTCGAGAAGGCGCTGCAACAACAGGTGAGTCGTCTCAGTCGTGTGCAACAGAATATTGTCGATGCGATCCATCGAAACAGCTTGCTGATAGATACGGCCGGCGAACAGGTGGGCCAGGTAAACGGCCTTGCCGTGTCGACGCTTGGTGAATTCCAGTTCGGCCATCCCGTCCGGATCACTGCAACCACCCGGATCGGCACCGGAAACGTTGTCGATGTCGAACGCGAGGTCGAGCTGGGCGGCGCAATTCACTCGAAGGCGATGATGATTCTGTCATCCGCCCTGATGGCACGGTATGCGCCCGATGTGCCGTTGTCGATGCACGGCAGCGTCGTGTTCGAGCAGTCGTACAGTGGTATCGAGGGAGATAGTGCATCCGTCGCCGAGCTCAGTGCACTCATCTCGTCATTGTCAGGTACACCGATACGACAGGGTCTCGCCGTCACCGGCTCCATTAATCAGCTCGGACGCGTGCAGGTCATCGGTGGAGTCAACGAGAAAATCGAGGGCTTCTTCGAAGTCTGCAGGACCCGGGAGCTCGACGGCACGCAAGGCGTCATCATTCCACGCGATAACGTCAAGCACCTGATGCTGAGAAAAGAGGTTGTCGACGCCGTCAGCGACGGCAAGTTTCACATCTACGCCGTGGACCGAATCGACGAGGCGATCGAAATACTCACCGGTGTTGACGCCGGGGAGCGAGACAGCGACGGCGAATTCCCCGCGGGCTCGGTGAACGCGAAGGTTGAACAACAGCTTATCGACTATGCGCACAAACGGCAGAGCTTCGGCGCCGTCAAGGAGGGTAAAGATGCGGAAGAATGACCGCACACGCATCGTCCTTGCGATCACGGAGACCGCCCCCATCGACGCACTCTGGCAGGTGTTGTCGAGGTGGGCATCAAGCCCCGGCACTGAAGTTGTCGCGGTATTCGTTGCCGATGATCGCTGGCATCGCGCGGCCAGCTTGCCATTCACCCAGGAGATCTCGCGGGTCGGCGGGGCAAGCACCGTATTCACGCCGCAAAGAGCCGAGCACGTCCATCGGTCCGCAATCGAGCGTGCCCGCGACCTCATCGAGCAACTGGCGTCATCCACGGATCGCACAGTCGAATTTCGCGTGCTCTCGGAAGACGAAGACGAGAGCGTCTACGACATCGTCGACGAGCATACCGAAGTGATCATCGCGCATTCGCTCATCAAGCGTCAGCCGGTTTACGCCGAGCTGACGCGCCTGAAGTGCCGTATAGAACTCGTCGAGGACTCGGAGGACTGACCGCACCAAAGTCGACTTCCCGGGTCTAAAATCATATGGCTACGAAGCGATTGCTTATCGTCATTGCGATCGTCGCCTTGTTGCTGGTCGTCGGCTGTGCGACGACGCCTGAGGCCGAGAGCCGGCGCGCCACGATGATGGCGGACATCGATGAAATCCTGAGCCTTTCCGAGGCTTCCGGGCTCGGGGAGCCGGTGCGCTGCCTGAGCGAACACGCGTACCGCGGTTTTCGACCGCTGGGCGACCAGTACCTGCTTTTCGAGGGTCGCCGGAACAAGCAGTGGGTCAACAAGTTACGCATTCGTTGCCCGGACATTCGTCACGGGCAAGTGATCATGATCGAGCCGTTCATCAACGCGCGCGTGTGTGACGCGGACAGGTTCCAGGTCAGTGACTGGTTCCACTGGCCGTGGTACGGGCGTTGGCGGCCCTGGCACTGGGGCCCGGGCTGGGGAACCGGCATCTATTGCTCGCTCGGCAAGTTCTATCCTGTCACGGAAGGCCAGGTCGCCGAGATCGAGGCGCTGCTGAAGTAGCGTTGCGGCGATCGGCGTAATAATCTCTCACGACCATGGAGTCCGTGCACTACAGCCTGCAAGACGGGATCGCGATCGTTCGCATCGACGACAACAAGCGCAACGCACTCTCGCCGCAGGTATTGCAGGAAATCAACGATTCGCTCGATCGCGCTGAATCCGACCGGGCTATTGTGATCCTGACCGGCAGGGAATCCGTGTTTTCGGCCGGCTTCGATCTCAAGGTGATGAATCGCGGCGGCATCAACGCGCTGCGCATGCTACGAGCGGGGTATGCGCTGACGGCCCGCATCATGGCATACCCCTATCCCGTAATCGCGGCCTGCAATGGGCACGTCATGGCCATGGGTGTGTTCCTGATGCTATCGGCGGACTACGTGCTTGGCAGCCACGGCGATTTCAAGATATCAGCCAACGAAGTGGCAATCGGCATGACGATGCCCAGGGTGGCGGCGGCAATGCTCAAACACCGATTGACGCCGGCCGCCTTCCAGCGTGCCGTAACGCTGTCCGAGTTCTTCGACGTCGAATCTGCGCGCACCGCGGGGTTCTTCGACGAGCTCGTGGATACCGAAACACTTATCGAGCGAGCGACGTCACGTGCGCAAGAATACAAGTCGCTCGATACGCGCGCGCATACAGATTCGAAACATCGGATCAGGCGTGCTCTTATTCGGCGGATTCGATGGAGTATTCCACTGGACCTGCTTGACGCGATTCTGATCGGAATGCGTCGTTCGAAACAGCGCCAGCGTAACTAATGAGCTGAAATTCAGAGCGCGATGCGTTGCAGGGATTGCTCGAGCGCTGCTTCCGTGACCGGCCGCTGCAGTACCCCGTCCACCGACAGGCCGACGGACCGCGCCAGGCCTTCAGCTTCTCTTGCGAGGATGGCGTCGTCACCGGACAGGAAAAGTACTTTTGCGTCCGGCACATCGTCGGCAATCAGGCGCAAGAGATCCATGTCATCGCTCTCGAGCAGCCCGACATCGATGACGATACTGGTCGGCCGGAACCGTCTGACAATGTTCTCGAAGTTGTCGATGTACGCTGTCGAATACAGGTCGCAGTCGAGGTTATCGGCCAACTTCGCGCAAGTATCGCGAACGAGCGCATCGCGTTCGAAGATCAACATCCGGCACTTTAGTGCATCAGAAAACTGCACGTTCGGATGCTCCCCGCAGATACAGAATGTGGCTGACATCTTCGTCGTCGCCGGTTGGCACTATTCGGACATCCGCGTGAAACTTCATGCCGTCGAGGCGCCTTGCGATCACGCTTAGATAGTGTTCTTCCGCATCGAGCAGCCTCTTGACGCTTTCGCCTGACCGCCAGAATCGATTGGCTACCTCCGTAATTAGCCATTCGATCTCCAGCTGGCCAAGCTGTGGAGTTTCCGGCTCGATCGATCCGGCGAACGTCCGAATCGCGACATCGTTGACGTCCACGATCCGGCGATGACGATCTATCGTCATGACGCAATCAGACGTAGATTCAAGGATCTCCCGGTAATCGGCTTTCTGGCGACTGGTTGAGCGGCTCGGTTTCCACATACGTCGAATGGTCCCCTGAATACCCGATCGGCGGTATCGGGAATACCCTGAAATCGCGGGTGGTTTTTCCCCGAGGCCGAAACGTCGCAATTCACACCCTGTGCCAGCTGCGTCATAATTGCGTGGATATCGGCTCTTGACCCGCCATGAGCGTCTTTTCGCGCCTCTACGACTCGCTGCTTCGTCCTCCTTTGCGCCTGTTTCGCGGCGCATGGCTGGTCACCGCTGCGATCTCGGTCGTAATTGTGCTTGCTCAGCACTTGAACTTCTTCTTTCCCGTGCCATTCCTGACGCTTATGGTTTCAGTTGCCGCGTCGGGGGCGCTCGGCGGTTTTGCATCAGGGCTGGCGTCCGGGATGCTGATGTCTGTGGCAGTCCTCTATTTCTGGTGGAACGGAATCGGTCCGGAGCCACTGACCGGGACGTTGCTTCGTGCGATTATTGGATGCTCTGCCGCTCTCCTTCTCGGTTCTTATCTCGGCATCATGCGCGAGCAGCTGTCGACATTGATCTCGAAACTGGAGCAACGCGTCGACGAGCGGACCGCCGATCTGCAACATCTCAGCGAGAGGTTGCGCGACAGCGAGCATCGTTTGCGACGCACAACCCGGCACTGGATAGAGATGGAGGAATCTCAGCGACGTAACCTCGCTCGCGAGCTGCATGACGACATCGGTCAGGGGCTTACCGCCTTGCACCTGAATCTTGAGAACAGCCGGAAGTACGCGACCGATAACCCGAGCATTCAGGATCTCGTTGCGACTTCATCGCAAATCGTCGGTCAGGTCTCCGATAGCGTGCGACAGCTGTCCCTGAATCTCAGGCCGTCGTTGCTCGATGATCTCGGACTGTTTGCTGCAATCAGGGAACATGCGTCAGCGAGATTTGGCGGCGCCGAAATCGGGTTCGATATCCGGCATACCGGCGATGATCAGGCTATCGATCCAAGCATCAGCATCACTGCCTATCGGCTGCTGCAGGAGACAACGATGAATATCATCAAGCATTCCGACGCGAGTCACGCGACTATCAGTATCGCGATCGAGGACAGTACTTTGAAAATCGACGTCGAAGACAACGGCAGGGGCTTCGATCCGATCGATTCGGGGGCAGAGCAACATCATTTCGGCCTCGTCATCATGCGGGAGCGGGCGAGAATGATGGCAGGCTCTTGCGAAGTTCGCTCAGAAAAGGGAGCCGGTACAACCGTCGAAATCAGGTTGCCGATTTCCGAAGGGGAGACATCGACTTGAGTCGCGCAAAGATACGAGCGCTCCTGGTTGACGATCATTCGCTGGTCCGAGCCGGAATTCGTCGCATGATCGAGGATGTTACCGACCAGACAATTGTCGTCGGCGAAACCAACAATGGGCGTGACGCGTTGCAGCTCATAGACGAACTCGATATCGACCTGCTGATCACCGATCTGTCCATGCCGGATCTCGACGGTATCGGCCTGATCAGAGCCGCTCTTAAACGGAAGCCGGATCTGCTCTGCATTGTGCTGAGCATGCACACGAGCAGCGAGTACGTGGCCGCGGCACTCAAGGCCGGTGCCCACGGCTACCTTCACAAGAATGCAACGTCAGAGGAATTGGAGCAGGCACTCGACTCAGTAGGAAACGGCGCGCATTACCTGCATCCGGATATTGCCGGATCAGTAGTCGCCATTCTCCGTGACTCGGCGGAGCTCGACAATCCGCTTGACCTCTTGTCTGATCGACAAAGGGAAGTACTCAAGCTGATCGCCGATGGCCGCACTACGCGTCAGATCGCCGACTCGTTGAGCGTCAGCGTCAAAACGGTAGAGACGCATCGTTCGCAACTCATGGACCGTCTTGGCATCCATGATATCCCGGGGCTCGTGAAACTCGCTATCCGGCACGGCCTTGCCGACCTTTGAGCGAAGCTAGGTCGTGACTTCGTTGTTCGCGTATCAGGGCGGCCACCTCGGCGACTTCAAAGGGCTTGTACAGCAGAGGAACTCCCATTTCTTCAATATCGGTCCGCAGCAGCACGTCGTCGGTATAGCCTGACATGAGCACTGGCGTTACCTGTGGCTGCGTCTTGATCGCCTCCTTGACGAATTCCGCCCCGTTCATTCCGGGCATGATTACGTCCGATAGAATCACGTCGATTGGCTCGCTGCCATTCCTGCAAATGTCGAGTCCCTCGCTCGCGTTCGATGCGAGCAGCACACGGTAGCCAAGCAGTTCGAGTCCGTCTCTTAGCAAGGCTCGTATTTTGTCGTCATCTTCCACCACCAAAACCGTTTCGTCGCCGACGAGGTCCATGCCGGAAGGCGCTTCGGAAGCCGTGCGACTGACCGGTTTCGCGGAGATAGGAAAACAAGCGTCGAAACGTGCACCCTGACCCGGGCTGCTGGAAACGTCGATGTGCCCTCCTGCGGCGTTGATGACGCCGTACACTGTCGACAGGCCGAGGCCCGTCCCTCGCCCCATTGCCTTGGTGGTGAAATACGGCTCGAATATGTGTTCGAGTATTTCCTTGTCCATGCCTGTGCCCGAGTCCGCAACTGTGATCCGGGTATACTCGCCATCGTCTGTGGCCCGGGTCACAATCGAGAGTTGACCACCGTCGGGCATCGCGTCACGCGCGTTGACCACGAGATTGAGGATCACCTGCTGGAGCTGACCAGGGTCGACTTCTACGGGGTGCAGGTCATCGCCGTAGTCGACGTTCAGCTCGATGTCCTCGCCGATCACTCGAATCAGTATCGCCTCGATATTCCTGATCAGGTCGTTCACGTCGATGACCAGCGTCTCGGCCGGTTGCGGCCGGCTGAAATTCAGGAGTTGGCGCGTGAGTGCGGCCGCTTGCTGGCCCGCCTCCTGAATCTGCATCAGCCCGTAGCGCGTGCGCTCGTCGCCCGGCCTGTCGAGTAAAAGACCCGTCTGCCCGAGAATGGCGGTCAGCAAATTGTTGAAGTCATGGCTGACGCCGCCAACGAGACGCCCCAGGGACTCGAGCTTCTCGAGATGGTGCATTCGCTCAACGCTCTCGGCAAGCGAATGCTCCGCCTCTGTCTGCCGCACAATCGACTTTCGCAACAACCGCATCGCTACCACGGAAACACCGCCGGCGGCGAAGAGGATCGCCGCGACAATCAGCAGGTATGGCGTCATGTTTGAAACAACTGATCCGACATTCGGGCGCGTCACCTCGGCGGTAATCGAATGCTGTCGATACAATTGCTCGACAGCCAGGTCGAACGACAGGATTGCACGGCGTGAACTGGCCGCCGTTGCGTCTGCCAGGATGCGATCTGCGACCACGCGGAAGCGATCTTCCACGCGGTCGAGAGTCGCGTCATACTCGCCATCGCCGTGCTCCCGATCGAGGGCACGGAGGTCGCGGATCCCGCTTGCCATCGTCTGCAGAATGCCTCGCGCATCGGGCCCTTGGCGGCTGCGCTGCCCGGCGGAGCGCGCGATCTCGGAAATCTCGGGTATGTCGAACCCCAGCAATCGAAGCAGCGACAGGTTCTCCCGGCGCAGGCGCTCCGCCAACAACGTCGACTCGATGTGGTAGAAAGTGACTCGGTCGTGCGCTTCGCGGTCAGCTTTCTGGACGAAGTAAAACGAGACGACGACCGCGGCTGCCGCAACAGCAATCAGGCCCATCAGCCCGAATACATAGCGAAATATATAACGGTACTTTTCGGGCGCCTGGCTCATTCCAGCCCCAGCATGGCAGCAACATCGACGTCGCGTGCCGCACGTCGGACGTCATTGAAGTCTGCCCGACTCGCCGGAAGGTAAGCCGTGGCACCGAGCGTTTGAAGTATTGCCCGGTGCCCGGCATCGGTGGCATCCAGCGCCATGAATGCGTCTCTGAGCCGGATCTTCAGGTCGAGGCCCATGTGTTCATGAACAGCCCAGACGTAGTCCGCATAAGCCGGAGTGGTCTCGAGAACTCGAATGTCGTCCGGCCCGAGCCTGCCGTCGGCGTGCATACCTTCCACGATCATGCAATTTGCCACACCGATCGCGACAACGCCGTCCCGAACCCAGCGGGCAGTCTCGTCATGTCCCGCAGAATGGCGCGTCGAGGCAAAGAATGCCTCCGGATCAATCTCCGCCGCCTTGAGGAAGTACCTTGGCATCAGGTGCCCGGAGGTCGACAACTCGGGACCAAAAGAAAACGTCTCACCCCTGAATTCGTCCAAGGATTTTCGCTTGTCTGCAGCGGTCACCAGGTAGCAACTGGCAAACCTCAAGTCCGTATCACGCATAACGAGTGGCTCGGCGTGATCGGTGCGCTCCGCCTCGGTGAACGTGAGTCCGCCGAAGTTGGCCAGGTGGATACGGTGGGCGCTGAAGTCCCGGACCATTGCCGCGTAGTCGACCGGGACCACGAGTTCGATGTCCAGGCCTGTCTGACGGGAGAGGTAGTCGACCAGCGGCGCATACTTGGCGACCACCGACTCCTTGGACTGATCCGGGAGGACCCCCAGCCTGACTACGGCCGGGTCGGCCAGCTCGTGATCTGCCTCGCCCGCACATCCGAGCAGAAAAACTGCCAGAGCCAGTGTCGCAAATGTCCTCAAGCCTGCCGCTCGCCGATCCCGTAATCCGGCGATTCTACATGCTGGCATGCGCTGCAGGGTACTTCCAGCTATTGGATTCCGGGCTCTGGGCCTATACTGCCTGTCAGGACCCGACTGGAAAGCGTAGCACCAATGATCACCGTTCTCGTCGTAGACGACAACGACCTCGTTCGTAACCTGATCGAGGCGATTCTTAGCGATGCCGGCTGCGAGGTCCTGACCGCTTCCAGCGGACCTGGAGCAGTTGATATTGTGAGCCGCAACGGTGATTCGATCGATTGCGTCATACAGGATTTGTCGATGCCGAAGATGCCGGGCGAACAGGTCATCTCCGAACTGAACAAACTCAGGCCGGGTTTACCGGTAATCGTCCTGAGCGTCGACGATGCGGCATACAGCGCCCCGCGACTTGCGGGACTGAGCATCGCAGCTTACGTACAGAAGCCGTTCGATTCCGACGTTCTCGTCGCGAAAGTTCGAGGCGTTGCATTGAAACACGAAGTTACGAAGTAGCCCGGCAGGTCCTGTCTGTTGATGCCAGAATAGACCGCAGGTTCTGAAGAGGATTTGCGCCAATGGCGGAACGCTCAAATTTACAGATCGTTTTCGCGATCGCTGTTGCGATACTGGTTGGCGTGTTCATTTCGTGGGCCGGCAGCGACGGTGGTGACCGTATCGGCAATATTCCGGTCTTTGCTATCTGCGGCGCGTTGGCATTCGGCATCAACTGGCTCGTGTTCATCCCGTCCTCGCTCGCGCAAACGGAGCACTATTACGACCTGACGGGCGGACTGACGTACATCACGACCGTCATCGTTGCAGTGGTTCTGTCCGGCACCACCGACCCGCGTGCCTTGCTCGTAGCTGCAATGGTCCTGTTCTGGTCGCTACGGCTCGCGACGTTCCTGTTCCGGCGCATCTCGAGTGCCGGCGGCGACGATCGCTTCGATACGATCAAGAACCGCCCGGTGCGTTTCTTCATGGCCTGGACGCTGCAAGGACTGTGGGTGTTGCTCACCGCGGCTGCGGCGTTCGCCGTCATCACCGGCGGGGAGAGCAAACCGCTGGGCGCAGTTGGCATCGCCGGCATCGTCGTCTGGCTTGCCGGTATCTCTATAGAGATCCTATCGGACAGGCAGAAGTCGGACTTTCGCAGCGATCCGGCAAATGCCGGCAAGTTCATCAGCACCGGCCTGTGGGCCTGGTCGCGCCACCCGAATTACTTCGGAGAAATCGTGCTGTGGACAGGTATCGCGATCATCGCGCTGCCCGTACTGCAGGGCTGGCAATGGGCCACCCTGATCTCGCCCGTTTTCGTCGCCTTCCTGCTGATCAAGGTAAGCGGCATCCCGCTGCTCGAAGCGAAAGCAGACGCGCGCTGGGGTGGCCAGGACGACTACGAATCCTACAAGCGCAATACCCCGATACTCGTGCCGAAGCCGCCGAAAGCCTAGTCGTCGCATCACGAGCGCAGCGCGGTCAGGGTTTTCAGATCCGGGACACCGTCGAAGTATCGATCGAGCACGGCGTCGAATAACGGCTCGCCACCACTCGCCGCAAAGAAGAGTGTCGCGCATGACCTGAGTTTCAGCGCATCGATATTGCCGAATATCTCCTCGGCGGTTGTGCCGTCGACTGCCAGCAGTATCTGCATGCACTCGTTCAATCTCGGGCCGAGTACCGGATGCACGCAGTATGCCTGTGCTTCATCGATCGAAGAGATCGCATAGCGCTGCGCCATCTCGCTATACCCGAGTCCGACAATCTGCGGAAATACGTACCACATCCAATGGCTGGTCTTCCTGCCGCGTCGAAGCTCCTCGAGAACGCTCTCGTAAACCGCTTCCTGTGCCTCGACGAACCGCTCGAGGTTGAAGGTATCGTCGGTCAAGGTCGTTCCCAGACGACCTGCGTGTCGTGCGTGCCGCTGATCAGCTCCCGGTATTTTTCTTCGAGGACGTTGCGTTTGAGCTTGAGCGTTGGCGTCAGCAGCCCGTTGCCCGCGGTCCACTCTTCATTCGCGATGAACGCGTGGGCCAGCCGTTCGTGGCTCTCGAGATTCCCGTTGACCTCCTCGAGCGTCGCCTGGATTCGCGATTCGACGTCCGATTCGGGTAAGTGACGCGCAGCTTCGCTGAGCACAATGACGACAACCGGGGCACGCAGCCCCGAGCCCATGACACACAGCTGTTCGAGCAGCGGATTCGCGGACAGGCGCGATTCGATGGGCACGGGCATGACGTACTTGCCCTTCGCCGATTTGAAGATGTCTTTGACGCGTCCGGTGATCCGGTACGCGCTCGTCGACTCGATCCACTCGGCCTTGTCGCCGGTCCGGAAAAAGCCGTCATCCGTGAACACCTCGCGGCTCAGTTCCTTGTTCTTGTAGTACCCGCTGAACAGCCCCGGACTGCGCAACAGAATCTCGCCCTCGTCCGATAGCCGGACCTCCGTGCCGTTCAGGGGCACGCCGATCGTGCCGATTCGCTCCCGATCAAACGGCGAGTTCGCTGTTGCCAGGCCGCTGGTCTCGGACATGCCCCAGCCCTCGCTGATCTCGATGCCGATCCGGTGGAACCATTCGAGCGTCGACGGCGAAATGGGGGCCGCGCCCGACCCGAATCGGTCGCAGCTGCCGAAACCCAGTTCCTCGCGGATCTTCTTCGCAACGACTTTGCCAATAACGGGTAGTGCGAGCAGGAATTTCAGCCTGGCAGGCGGAATCTTCGCGTGCACGCCCGACTGGAATTTAACCCAGAGCCTGGGCACCGAGAGAAATGCCGTTGGACGCGCTTGCTTCAAATCCGACGTGAAGGTCTCGAGCGACTCCGTATAGCCCATGCTCGTGCCAATATAGATCGCGGGGCCGGCGCAGCAGGTTCGCTCGGTGATGTGCGCGAGCGGCAGGTACGAGAACAGCCGGTCGTCCGGCGTCAGTTCCATCGCAACCGCGGTTTCCCTGCTCGCGTAGCAATAAGCGCCGAAACTCAAGACGACACCCTTTGGCGTTCCCGTGCTGCCCGACGTGTAGAGAATCGTCATCACGTCTTCGGGCAGCGGATCGCTGACGACCTCGAGCGGCGGGTAACGACCGACCAGCGAGTCCCAACGGTAGTCGCACCCCTCGATCTCATACGGAAACGCAATCGATGGCAGCGAACCGGGGATTGCCTCAATCGCCACCGCCGGATCGTCGAGCTTGCCGACGAAGACGGCACTCGCCTCGCTGTGGCCGAGTACATAGGCAATTGTATCGGCGCCCGCCGTCGGATAGACCGGCACCGAAATCATGCCGGCCATCGCAATCGCGAGGTCCGCGAGCACCCACTCGGCGCTGTTCTTCGCGAGGATTGCGACTTTGTCGCCGGGCTGGAGGCCGATACCGGACAACGCGCTCGCCATGCGCCGCGCCTCGTCGGCGGCCTGCTTCCAGCTACGGTCTCTGAGCTCGCCGTCGACCGGCTGGCTCAGAAACAGGCGGTCCGGCGTTCGTCGCGCCCAGTCCAGCAACGCATGATGCGCCGTCCGGAAGGTGTTGTCGTGCGAGATTGCGCTCGTCATGTGGTCGTCAGTGTACATCGCACATTGCGTCTTTGCAGTCGCGAAGCAGCTGGGCAGGTCCTGTCCATTGATGCCAGAATAGAGCGCTGCTTCTCAAGTCACCGTCTCGCGGAAACGCTCCCTTACATAGATGCTGTCAACGCGCCTCCACTTCAGTCGACGCACCATGGTCGAGCTGCTTCGGCTCGCCCTGCCGATGGTGGTGTCCCAGGGCACCTTTGCCGTGATGATCTTCACCGATCGTTACTTCATGTCGCAGATCGATCCCGTGCACATGGCGGCGGCGCTGGCCGGCGGCGTAGCGTCATTCTTTTCCTTCTGCTTTTTCTCCGGCCTGCTTTCATACGCGAATGCGTTGTCGGCCCAGTACCTCGGTGCCGGAGAGCATTTCAAATGCCCAAAGGTAGTCACCCAGGGCCTGATCATGACCGTTATGAGCGCGCCGTTCCTGTCGCTCATAACGTTTCTTGTTGCCGGCATCTTCGAGAGCATGGGGCACGAACCCGAACAGGTCGAGCTGGCGCGCAAGTATTACCTGATCCTGATGGCGGGTGTGTTGGTGACGCTTGCGAAGATCTGCATCGCTTCCTATTTTGCGGGCATCGGTCGCACGCACGTCGTAATGATCTGCGATGTGTTCAGCCTCGTTGTCAACGTGCCGCTCTGCTACGCGATGGTGTTCGGAGAATTCGGGCTGCCGGCGCTCGGGATTGCCGGTGCCGGCATTTCCACGGTTGTTGCCACAGTGCTCGGATTTCTGCTCTTCGTCGTGTTTTACTTCCGCAGGGAACATCGCGACACGTTTGCGGTGTTGCGGTCATTCTCCCTCGATATGAAAATCCTCAGGCGCTTCTGGCGCCTGGGTCTGCCGTCCGGGCTCGAGCTCTTCCTGAACGTAGCTGCGTTCAACCTGTTCCTGCTCATGTTCCAGTCCTACGGTGTGGCGGAGGGTGCAGCAGCCGCCATCGTCTTCAACTGGGACATTCTCTCTTTCGTGCCGATGATCGGCCTCGGCGTAGGTGTCATCAGCCTTATCGGGCGATTCGTCGGTGCGCGCGACATGGCGCGGACCAACGAGGTCATATCCGCTGCGTTTGCCGTCGCGCTGGCATATTCCGCGGTGCTGGCGGTTCTGTATATCGCGTTCCGCTACCCGCTCGTCGAGGTGTTTGCCCCACCGAGCGGTGACTTCACTGCGATTCGCGAGCTTTCTGCGTTCATGATGATCGGCCTGTCGAGCTACGTCATGGCGGACGCTGTGATCATCGTATCGGGCGGAGTCCTCAGGGGCGCCGGGGATACGAGATGGCTCATGGTCGCCTCGGTGTCGTTACACTGGGCCATGCTCGTCGCGCAGTTCTTCATCATCCGGGTACTGGAACTGAGCCCCAAAGTCTCATGGGTTGCTCTTTGCATACTGGTGCTCGCGATCGCCCTTATTTACAGTCTACGACTCCGCGGTGGTCGCTGGCGCGACCCGGAAGTCCTGGAAAGGGTCATGGCCGAATAGCATGGTCAGAAAACTCGCAACGCATGCCGCTCGGATCATATGGATCGTCGTTGGACTCATCGCACTGGTGCTCGGCGCTATCGGCGTTGCCCTGCCACTATTGCCGACGACCCCGTTCGTACTCGTGGCCGCGTTCGCGTTTGCGAAGTCGTCGGAGCGCCTGCACAACTGGCTCGTTGAGCACGACGTCTTCGGCGCCCTGATCAGGAACTGGCGCGAGCATGGCGCGATCAGCAAACGCGCCAAGACCCTGGGCATCCTGTCGATGATTGCCGTATTGGCGATCACGTGGCTGCACGAAGCCCCGTTCTACGTGATCGCCGTGCAGTCGGTCGTGCTCGGGACCTCCGCACTCTTCATCCTTACTCGGCCCTTACCGCCCGGGGAATAGCCGTTCTCAGCGGCGATAGATGCTGCGCATGGTCCTTGTCTCGAAAAGCAGGGCCGATGCCAGGCTGACTGCCGCCACGACAGCGAGGATGACTGCCATGCGCGTGTACGGTTCGCCCTGCGCCGCGCGCAGCTGGGCGAGAACGTACAGGGTTCTTAGCCACTCCAGCGCCCCGAGAATGAGCGCAGCCTGCACCAGCCGGGCCGTCCAGTATCGCCGGACGAACAACACGGGGATCAGCAGCAGCGAGACCGCGACCGCCATCTCGTTGCCGGCTCGCAGGAAATGGGCTGATAGAACGAGCAGGCTCAGGACGACCGGGATATACAACAGCGCCTTCTTCACGGGCTAAGCACCCGGTTCGTCAGGGGTCACCGGAATCTCCGTCGATTATCCAGAGCACATTACCCGCTTTCAGTTCGCCTGGCGCGGCACGTTCCTCTACCGTCAGCGAGACAGCCTCCCCCTCGGCGATACCGATCCGATCGTATGTCGCGGAATCTGTCATGAAGTCCAGGTCTCCGAACTCCTCCAACCAGACGGAATCATGACCCTCCTCGGTTCCATGATGGTGTGCATAAGAAACCGTGCCTCTGATCGTGGCAGGAAGCGCCCCGATCTTCTCCCGATTCGCCTTTCTGTTCTGAGCCTCTTCTTTCCCGGTTTGTGAGCTGTTGATGGCCGCGGCGAACTGCACCGGCCACAGGAACAGAGACGCTGCCATTACTCCGGCAAATCCACTCTTCACGCCTTCTCTTTTCATGTAAATCCACTGGATTATCATGTTCACAACCGCCAGTCCCAACCACAGGAACATCAGGAAGCGGCCAGTCGTGAACAGGAACGCGACAAGGAAAATCGGGTAGAGCAGCAGAAACATCGGAAAGCCCCAGCCGCGGGTCGGGCTTCGATACACCAGTACCGTCGCAAAGCCCAGGTAAGCAGCAAGCGCAATGAGGAATACCGTGTTGGTCAAGCTGTTCAGGTCGTCGCCGTCCGATAAAGTCGTCATTCTACTGCAGCCTTGTCACGCGGGCAGCCGCTGGTCTTCGACGACGACACGGTGCTGGGCCCGATGGACATGACGGGTTTGGAGCGGCCATTCTTTTTCAAACTCGAACGGGAGGCGACGGCCGACGATCGCAGCGGTACCGGGTGAATGAAATGGACAGCAGCCGATGAGGAAACTACCTACGTAACCATCGGCGTAATCGCCGCCCTGCTCCGGTAAAATTCGGTCGTGGACAGAATCGATCTTGCGGACGCGGGATTCCTGTATCTCGAATCCCGAGAGGCGCCGATGCACGTGGCCGGCGTCAACTTGCACGAGTTTCCCAAGGGGGCCAACTCGCGCAAGTTCATGGCCCGGCTGGGTGACGCGTACCGTTCGACAACCGAGCTGCGGCATCCCTTCGCGCATCGCGCGACACACGGTGCCCTGGGGCGCTTCGGCCCTCTCTACTGGGAAGACGACCCTGACCTGGACCTCGACTACCACGTACGGCACTCCGCACTGCCGAAACCGGGGCGGTACCGCGAGCTGTTTTCCCTCGTGTCGCGACTGCACTCGACCTTGCTGGATCGCAGCCGTCCGCTCTGGGAGGTGCACCTGATAGAGGGCCTCAAGAATCGCCAGTTCGCCGTTTACACCAAGGTGCATCACGCCGCGGTGGATGGCGTTGCAGGCGTTCGTCTGACCGAGGGCAGTTGCTCGACGGATCCCGAGGCCAGTACTGACCTGTCACCCCTGTCGATCGAGGCGCATGAGCAACTCAGGTTGAAATACGGGCACAAGCGCAAGCCGGAAGTCGAGCCGAGCGAATTCGACCTCAATGCAATTGCCGAGTTTTTCAAGGCACAATTTGACACCTCGGCCCATTTCCTCGGCGTCGTCAAGCACTACGCGGCAACCTGGATGGGGCGCGGCCACGGCCTGGCCGTGCCGTGGCGACACGTCCCGCACACCGCGATCAACGCACAGGTTTCGAGTGCACGGCGATTCGTCGCGCAGTCATGGGGCATTCATCGTGTTCGGAACGTTGCCAAAGCGGCGGACGTTACGATCAACGACGTCGTGCTGGCGATGTGCTCGGGCGCTTTGCGCCGATACCTCGAGAAGCATGGCGACGTTCCCGAGCATTCGTTGCGCGCGCTGGTACCCGTTTCCGTGCGACAAAAAGACGATTTCGACTCCAACGTCGCGGTCAGCTATATCGTCGCCGACCTGGGCACCCGTCACGAAGATCCGGTCGACCGCCTGGAAGCCATCGTCGAATCGACGCGCGCCGGCAAGGAGATGCTCGGAGAATTGACGCCCAGCGAGGCCAGCCTCTATGCCTCGCTGGTACAGACGCCGCTGTTCATCGGCAGCCTGATGGGTGTCGCGGACTGGTTCCCGCCGGTCAGCACCGTCATATCGAACGTCCCGGGTCCGAGGGACCAGCTCTACTGGAATGGAGCCCCGCTACTCGGTACGTACCCGGTTTCCGCCGTGTTTCACGGCTTTGCACTGAACATCACGTTCGTCAGTTACCACGGCAACCTCGACTTCGGCATCATCGCCTGCCGGCGATCGGTGCCGCACGTCCAGCGTCTGATCGACTACCTGGAGGATTCGCTGGCGGAACTCGAGAACGTGGTCTGAGAACAGAAGAACAACACTGGAGAAAACCGATGTCCAAATCCGACCGTATCCCCCGCGACAAGACCAATGACTATTCGCGCGAGATGGCCTCGCAGAGAGCCAGGTTCGTGTCGGAGATGACAGGCGCGAAGATCGATACGATCGCGAGCTACACGATCGACCCGGCGGTTACGCAGGGCAACATCGAAAACTTCACGGGTACCGCGCAAATACCGCTGGGCATCGCCGGTCCACTCAAGATGGTCGGCGAACACGCGCAGGGCGAATTCTATATCCCGATGGCAACGAGCGAAGGAACCCTGGTGGCGAGCTACAGCCGCGGCATGCGTGTCATCAGCGAATGCGGCGGCGCGCGCGCAACGGTCGTCAAGCACTCCATGCAGCGAGCGCCCGTTTTCCTGTTCGACAATGCGCTGGAGGCGCGGGAATTTGGCAAGTGGCTCGACGAACACCTCGATGCATTGCGTGGCGTCGTCAAGACCGCGGTGGACGTGCCGCGACTGATAGAGATCGAGCAGTATATCGTTGGCAACATGCTGTATACGCGGTTCTGCTATACGACGAAGGACGCCGCGGGCCAGAACATGACCGGCAAAGCCACGCTGTATGCCTGCGAGTGGATACGCGCGAATCATCCGGACAAACCTCGATATATCCTTTCCGGCAACATCGACACAGACAAAAAGCACTCGGCGATGAACATGATGCAAACACGCGGCAAACGTGTCGTCGCGGAGTTCATCCTGAAAAAGGACGTGGCAAAAGAGCTGCTGCGAATTGAAACGGAATGGCTGTACAAGTATCGGCAGATTGCGAGTGTTGGCACACACCTTTCCGGCGCGGCATACAGCGGCGCCCACTCTGCCAATGGCATTACGGCGATGTTCATAGCCACCGGCCAGGACGTGGCCAACGTCTCCGAATCCCACGCTGGCCTCAACTACGGCGAGTTGCTCCCGAACGGCGACTTCTATTGGTCGGTTACGCTGCCGGCGCTGATTTGTGCGACGTATGGCGGGGGCACCGGCCTGCCGACGCAGCGCGAGTCCCTCGAGATGATGGACTGCTACGGTACCGGCAAAGCCGACAAGCTCGCAGAGATTATCGCGGCCGTCGTGCTTGCGGGTGACGTCTCGCTGTCTTCCGCGATTCTCGCGCACGAATGGGTCAGCAGCCACGAGCAAATGGGGCGAAATCGCTAGAGCCCATCAACATTGTGAGAACAGGCCCGAGTGCAAATAAGCAGCAGAATGAAACGCGCCTATGTTTCCCTGATGATGCGAATCGTCGGCCGCGGACTTGCAATCGCGAGCCGCGTCGACGGGGAAATCGCTGAAGAGCTGCACCATCTGCCGGTCGAGATGACCATTGCCATGCGGGTTTACCCGAACGGGCCCTGCTGCCTGTTGCAACGAACGCACGACGATCTCATCTTCCTGGGCGTGCGGGACTCGGGCGATGCCGACATGGAAATTATCTTCAAGCACCTGCAGCACGCCTGGCTGCTGTATACGTTTCGGGAGAACACGCCGACGGCATTTGCCCGCAATCGCATCGTGCTCGATGGTGAGATCTCGCACGCCGTGGTTTTCAATCGCTGCCTGAACCGGCTGCTTTCCCTGATACTGCCGCGGCTGATCGCGAGGCGCGCCGTGAAGCGCTATCCGATGATCGCGCTGCGCGACAAGCTGCTACTCGGGGCCGCTATTTACCTGCGCTTGCCGCTCGAGCGGACACGGAGCGCCATATGACATCGAGATACTACGAGTTCTACTGCCCGGTAAAAATCATCGCCGGCTTGAAAGCGCTCGAACACCTGCCGGCCGAGCTTGCCGAACGGGGCTGCAAGGCTCCGATGGTCCTGACCGACAAAGGCGTCCGACAGGCTGGTCTCATCGATCACGTTGAACTGGCCTTCGAAGAGGCGGGATTGTCCGTCGACCCGATCTTCGACGACATTCCGCCCGACAGCTCGACCGACATCGTCGAGCACATCGCGCGTGTCTTCCGCGAGCGCGGCTGCGACTCGCTGATCGCCGTTGGCGGCGGCTCGGTCATGGATACGGCCAAAGCCGTGAACATCCTCGTGTCGGAAGGTGGTGAATTCCTGCGCGCCTACGTCGGCGCGCACAAACTGACCCGTCCCTTGAAGCCGCTCGTCGCCATTGCCACGACGGCAGGCACGGGCTCGGAAGTCACTTCCGTCGCCGTCATCAAGGACACGCACAAGCAGAGAAAAGACGGCTTCCAGTCCTCGCACCTGCTGCCGGCCCTTGCCGTAATCGACCCGCGCATGACGCTGACGGTACCGCCCGGCATTACGGCGGCAACCGCGATGGACGCGCTGACGCATTCGGTAGAGGCGTTTACCTGCATAGCGAAGAACCCCATCAGCGACGCCTACGCGTCGGCGGCAATCCGCAAGATCGTTACGGCACTGCCGCTCGTACTCGAGAAACCCGACGATACGGACGCGCGCCTCGACCTGGCCGAAGCCGCCACGATGGCCGGCATCGCGTTCTCCAATTCAATGGTGGGGCTCGTGCACGCTATCGGCCACTCGGTCGGCGCCGTGTGCCACCTGCACCACGGCACCTGCATGAGCCTGCT
>JAAUYH010180071.1_pt1 | contig 32741 bp, 23 predicted proteins | sample 7278061 | NCBI WGS metagenome assembly JAAUYH01 (sample SAMN14350203, study PRJNA611818) | marine sediment metagenome | isolation source: surface marine sediment (0.6m) | place: French Polynesia: Moorea | collected 2018-08 | reverse complement strand
GAAGGGCACAGCGGTCGTGTCTTGAGCGTGAGTTTCAGCCCGGATGGGGAGACCGTCGCCTCGGCTGGCGCCGATGGAACGGTGCGGTTGTGGAACTTTGATCTAGATGATCTCTTAGTGCGAGGCTGCCATTGGCTGCGGGACTATCTCACCACAAATCCCAAGGTGACGGATGAGGAGCGGCGGCTTTGTGGCATTCCGGCAAGGGAGGGGTAGATTTTCCCCCAGATCCCGGGGTTCTTCAAGAACCCCGGGATCTCGCCTCCCCGCGCAGGTTTTCACCGGATCCTCACCCTTTCCAGTCACCAAGTAGTCGCCCCAGTAGCAGACTTACAAACTTTCCCAAGAGAGGAACCGAGCCGACCCAAGATATATAACTGATCGCGATCTCGCCAGAATCAGACTCTAGCGATTACCTGCGGAATTGGGTAATGAAAAGCTGCTTCTTTATATAGACAGCGCCCAGTGGAGCGCAGACATAAGACGCGTGGGCATTGATTCTCTTCCCCCGCCTTCCCATCCTCCCTATCTCCCCTATCTTCCCCAAAACGCAATAAATTGCGCACTACATACCTTCCTTCCTCCCCTACTCCCTCTGCCTCCCTATCTTCCCCATCTCCCCCATCTTCCCCATCCCATGCATCCAATCCGCCTTGCCGCCAAACTCCTCTCCCCCTGCCTCCTCGTTCTGTTGTTAATAGCAACCGTCGGTACAGCCAAACATCACAGCACAGAATCCCCGCCCACTGACTCCCGCATCTGGGTCGTCAATCAAACCCATCCCAACGCATCCGACCAAGGCGACGGAACCGACACCCACCCCTTCAAGACCATTTCCCACGCCGCTGAGCTGGCTGGCCCCGGAGACACCGTCTGGGTCAGGGCAGGCATTTACCGCGAACGGGTAACCCCCGCTCGCGGCGGCGAGCCCAACCGCCCGATTACCTATCAGGCCGCCCCAGGCGAACAGGTCATCGTCAAGGGGTCAGAAATCTGGACGCTGGACCCTAAACCTCTTGCAGGCGCCGATAACGTCTACACTGGCGTGCTTGACCCTGCCTGGTTCGGCGACGATAACCCCTACCGCATCCGACTCAAACGCATGAGCGGCGACTTTACCCTGGGACAGGTTTTTATCGACGGGCGCCCCGTAACCGAAGTCGATTCGATGGCCCAGTTACGAGCAACGGCCAATACCTGGATGATCAACGCCGACGCCGATCGCCTCTACGTTCACTTTCCCGACGCCCCAACTCCCCCCCTATCTCGACTGGTTGAAGTGACCGTGCGCGATCGCAATTTCGCCCCCCATATCCGGGGACTGGGATACATTCAGGTCAAAGGGTTTATTTTTGAACACGCCGCTAACCAGTTTCCGTCTGGGTTCTGGGCCAGTAAAGATTCGCCCCAAGCCGGAGCAGTCAGCACCCGGAGCGGCCATCATTGGGTGATCGAAGATAATGTCATTCGCTACGCCAAATCCCTCGGCCTGGATTGCGGCAGCGAAGGCAGATACGATATCGAGGGGGACCAACCTACGCCAGAGGGGCAGGCTATCACCAAATTCGCCGCAATGTCATTAGCGATAATGGCTGCTGCGGCATTGCCGGTTGGAAGCAAACTGGGACAGCCATCATCGGCAACCGCATTGAACGCAACAATCGGCTGGGTTGGACCGCGCCCGAAACCGGCGGCATTAAAGTGCATAAGTTCATTGATGGCAGGATTGAAGGCAATTTGCTGCGCGACAACGACGCCTTCGGCATTTGGCTGGACAATGTCTACCGAAATTCCCGCGTTAGCCGGAATGTGCTGGTGAATAATCAGGGGGCGGGCATTTTCGTGGAGATGGGGGGCGGTCCCATTCTGGTGGACAACAATGCGATCGCATACACCAGACTGGGAGACGGCATCTACACCCACGACGCTTCCGGCGTCACCCTGGCCCACAACTTACTCTACGCCAACACCCATTTTGGGGTGTATATGCGCACCGTCAGCGATCGCCAATTTACCAACGCCGCTGGAGAGCGCGAGCCAGTCTCTACATCCCACCAACGCATCTACAACAACGTGTTTGTCGATAACTATCGGGGGCACATTAGCTTGCCCCTCCCGTCTGAACAGGCCTTTGACAACCAATCCGATTACAACCTGCTGATCAATGGAACCCAATGGCGCTGGGAAGGCTTGGGCTTCAATCGATTTGTCCTGAATACGAGTGAAGGACGAATTGACCAGACTCAACTGACAAACGCCTTCCGTAAAGCGCTAGACAGCCGCCAGGTTCCAGCAGAGCAACGCCCAAACCTCAATACTTGGGCGGATCAGCCCTACCTGACCTTAGATCTGTGGCGGATGATCACCGGCAATGATGAACACAGCGTTTCACCTGAAATCCATACAGGGGATGTTGAGAACGGCGCGATCGCCAAACGGAGCATAAACTTCGCCGCCCGAGGATTATTTCTGGAATTAAGTAGCGACGCCCCCTTCCAACGCTTACATCCGCCGCCCGTGGCAGGCGTAGACCAAGATTTCTGGGGTCAGCCGATCCCCACAGATTCTTTAGTCGCGGGACCTTTTCAAACCCTACTGGGGGAAGATATTCGGTTAAATCTATGGCCAGTCCCAACACAGTGAATGTCAGAGTAAGCCCTATTAAGGATATTTATTCCGAGACCAAGAAATCAGCGAACTGAGGGCGGGACCACCGCCAAACTCGTTGTCCCCCAACGTGTTCATCGCTGGTGTAAACGCAGCCGCACTTTGCACCCCCACCACTCGCGGCCAGTCCTCTCCCCGCCACCACCCCCAAACTGCCCCCCCAGAATGGCCAGGGGCAATGTCATTGAAATGTCCGAGAACTAACCCCTTTTGCCCCAGCAAGTCCTGGTCTTGAACAGATGAAATAACGCAATTATTCTGAAAAGCTGGCCGTTGGCCGGATGTTAAATCGGCTGGATATCCCATATGCTGCCAAACCGGTAGTCCATTGAGATTATGCTAAGACCTTTGAATATACAAAGAGTCTGCTCAAAGTGAGTAGTACCCCACAGGGGTATTGACCAAAACACCCATCCCCCCTCTCCCCATCCTCCCCGTAATTGCCCTTACGCAGAAACACTTACCCCCGAGGAAATTTCTTAAGTGAGATCATCGACTTAATTGGGAATACTATCGGCATCCAAGTCAGAATGATCCACAATCATGTGTCAAACCTACTCGGGAACGGTGCATCAAACGATCGATAATTTCTTGACCATTGCTCAGATCGCGATTGACGACGCCCTAAACAATCCTCGCGTCCTGGCCGCCCTAGAGCGCCAGGGCTATACTCGCGATCGCATCCGATCCGGCAAAACCCTTTACGAAAACGCCCTCACCGCCCACCGTTGGCGAAAAGCAGTCCATAACGATCAAATGAGGACCGCCGCCGCCCTCAACCAAGCCTGGAAAATTTCCCAAAAAAGCCATCGACAACTGGTCAAGGCCGCTCGACTAAGGTTCAAATCCGATCTGGGCGTCACCACTCGCCTCAACCTCAACAGCAGAGGCAAACGCAGCCTATCCAGCCAGTTGCTCCATGCTCAGCAACTCTACACCAACTTGCTGAATTCCCCCGAATTAATGGATGCGCTACAGCCCTCTGGCATTACCCCCGCCAAACTGAAAATCGCCCAAGCTGAAATTGAAATTGTCCAAACCGCCCACCTGGTGAACGCCAAAGAAAAACTCACCGCCCAAGCCGCTGCTAAAGCCAGAAACGCAGCGATCAACACCCTCCGCGCTTGGCTCAGCGATTTCATCCACATCGCTAGAATTGCTCTACGGAAAAACCCCGAATTACTGGAATCCACCGTATTCGCCACCCTGCCCGACAGCCCTTTTGAATGGAATCGCTATCAATTCATGGGGGAGAAGGTTAGACAGTTAGAGAGTGTGAGGAAATAGGGATAAGTAGGGGGAGCAGAGGGAGCAGGGGGAGCAGGGGAAGATGATGAAGAGACAGGGGAATTAGAAGTTTCTCTTCTGGGAATAGAGAGATTTAGGGTGTAAAGCTTGCTCTTCTTACGGCCGATACGCGGATAAACTGCCTCCCCTGCTTCCCCCATCCTCCCCTGCCCCTCCTGCCTCCCCTGCCGCCTACTCTCCCATCACAATGTGAAACAACCTCCACTCTCCATTCACATGCTCAAATAGAGCGCGAGGATCCCTCAGTTTGTAAGCGTAGCGGTTATATACGTATCCATGGGCTTGATTGGGTAAAATCACCGGGGTCCAGCCCGTCATCGGATCTGACAGGGTGCGCTGTCTCTGCTGACCCTGCTGGTTCCAGGCGGTTTGATCAAACGTGACCACCTCGTTGTATAGGACTCCGACAATGGAGGCGCCGATTCTGGGTTGGATTCGGACATTGACGCCTTGCCCGATGACCACGACCGGATTGGCCCCCTCGTCAACTTCCATCATGGGTAGGGGGGGCGGATTCTGGCGATAGAAGGTATTGGCGATATTGGGGCAGGCCCAGATAGCGGCGTCGGGAATGCTGCCGGGGTGGTCTTCTAACTCGCAACTGTCAAGACGCATCATTTTTTCCAGCAGCTTCCAAAACCAGCTATCTGTCTGTTCCAGGTGCAATTCAGCCAGCGGCAAGGGGGAGACGATGCCGGGGGAGGCGATGCCTAGTTGGATGCCTTCAGGCGGCAGGACGGATTGAACAAAGTTGGCGTCTCGATTCCGAATGGCCCGCTGTAAGCGATCGCGGAATTGGGCGAAATCACTCCCCGCCACAACTCGATCAATCAGTTCAATCGGACGGTGAGGCGGTTCAGTGCGGCTGAGCTGTCGGCTGGGTTGGGAAATGAGGGGGGCTGAATTGATCGACGGAGGTTTCTCATATGGGGAGGGGGGCTGGGTGATTGTGCGCGCTCCTTTAGGGATGGATGGGATGGATGGGGTTTCGGTTAGGGGAAGCGCGATCGCCTTCAAATTTCCTAGCATCGCCAAGCAAATCAACCCCGCAGACATCGGCCAACCGAACCTGTTCATCCCCCAATTCATCGCCCCTATTCCCCATTTGTCTTCCTTTTTCTACCTTATCGCTACATGCAGAAGACTTATTTTTTTCCAGAAGGGGACCACAAATCGTTAAGATCCTCAATGTCGCTCATCCGTTAGCCAGAAGCCATGAACCAGGCGTTGCAAACCCTACAAACAACCGCAGGCGCAGTCTTTGACGCCGCTGAAACGGCTGCTCCCCTTACCTTTTCGAATGACGCCGCCGCCCTAAACGCCGCCCAAACCGGGATGGCTGTGGTGGATCGGTCCCATTGGGGACGGGTTCAGGTTTCCGACGCCGATCGGCTTAGATTTCTCCACAATCAAACCACGAACGACATTCAGACCCTTAAGCCTGGCCAAGGGTGCGACACCGTCTTCGTCACTTCAACGGGACGAACCATTGATTTGGTGACTGCCTATGTTTGTGAAGATACGGTTCTGTTGCTAACGTCCCCTAATCTACAACGGACCTTAATTGACTGGATGGATCGGTACATTTTCTTTGCCGACAAGGTCAAGTTGGCCGATGTCACCCAAGAAACGGCTGCTTTTACTGTGTTAGGCCCCAAGAGCGACGCCCTCCTGGAGACATTGGGCGCATCTGCATTAATCGGAGGCTCAAACGCCCAGCACCAGACTTTGACGTTTGCGGATGAGACGATCAGAGCGGTCGTCGGCAGCGGCCTCAGCCTCCCCGGGTACACGCTGATCGCCCCTGCGGAAAAGGCCGCCCCCCTATGGCGGACCCTCACAGACGCCGGCGCCGTTCCGCTAGGGGAACGGGCTTGGCGCCAGCTGCGAATCGAGCAAGGCCGCCCCATGCCTGGCCAGGAATTGACTGAAGACCATAACCCCCTAGAAGCAGGATTATGGAACAGCCTCAGCTTCAGCAAAGGTTGCTATATCGGTCAAGAAACCATCGCTCGCCTGAATACTTACCAGGGGGTGAAACAACAACTATGGGGGGTTAAGCTGAGCGCGATCGCTCCGCCGGGCGCGACTATCACAATCGGAGAGAACAAAGTCGGTAAACTCACCAGCGTAGCTGAAACGGCCCAAGGCTTCGTTGGCTTAGCCTACATACGGACTAAAGCAGGCGGTCATGGCCTTAGAGTCCACATCGGCGATGTTACTGGAGACATCATTGACATCCCCTTTGCAGCGCGGGGGTATTTGGAACTGGGTAAGGAGGGGGCGGGGAGTCCTGAGAAATAACGTCCCAGGGGATGGGGGGGATAGGGGAGATGGGGGGGCAGGAGGAGATGAGGGGGCAGGGGGAGATCAGAGCGGATTAAATTGCACGTCGAATTCTGAATTCCAAATTCAAGGCCTTGGGCGGGTCAGTAGAAATGCGGATTACGCACTTTGGCGGAAGGGTTTTACAGCGGGAACTTTTAGAATCGTATTACTTGTGATGACAGGGTGCATCGATTGAGCTAACTAAAGAAACGCTATCTTGTCAGCGGTTGCGCTGTGTAATACCCAGAAATTACCCAACGGGATACTTTCACAGGTCGGTAGGATCAACCATCCTAGTAATTGTGCAAATCGGTTTTGCATCTATCAAGGGTTTCTGCGGCCGATTGTTGAATGATTACTCTTACAGAAAAAATTAGAGTGATTGAAAAAGCTTTCTTAGGTAATTTGGGTGCTGAGCTGATCATTTGGGTGCTGAGCTAATCATACGGAGAAGTTGCCGACTGGTTCGCGTCCTTTTACAGATGTAAACGTAAACTCCGTATCCCTTCCGGTGCAGGCAGATCCACCATTAAGACTTCTCTGAAGCTGACTTAAAGATGTCTATTTTTTGAGTAAAGATACTGATTTTAGGGTCTCGAATTATACGAGCATCCCATACACTTAATATGTCTCCACATTAGAGACCTGGTCACTACCACCTAAACCGAAGAACAATTATGAAATTGCATCTACTCTATTCGCCAAATCCTTTCGATGAAGACGGGATGAAGAAACTCAGAGATTAAGTAGGCGAGTCGCTGCAGTGAGTAAATTTCCTGTAAAACAAATTGGGGTTTTCCGCAATTTATCTGGTCAGCGCCTTAGTTAAACTCACCAGCGTACATTCCTTCAAGCTTCTTCCTCCCACTCTGTTTCACGATGTGACAAATAATTGGCTATAGAGAACTTCAAGTATCTTAGTCGGTGGGAGTTCACCTAGGGTCCGGGGCTAGTATTCTGCCAAAATCAAAGCCTTTATATCCGAATTACCTTTCACACAGTTCATACTTTTATCAAGGTTGGAGTTTCGAGAATGAGTCTACCCCGCATTAATGTGATTGACTCCCCAGTGACTGCGTTACCCTTTGAGCAGCAGATCAAACTGATGTTGAGCTGGGCTAAGTGTCGAGTTAGTAAAGTTGTTTGTGTCGCCAACGTCCACATGCTGGTGGAGGCTTATAGACAGCCAGAAATGAAGTCTGTGCTCAAGTCCGCCGATATGGTCACCCCAGATGGCATGCCGTTGGTCTGGATGTTGAGGAATTTGGGGGCTCCAACCCAAGATCGCGTTGCCGGATTGGATATTTTGGCCGGCGTGTGTAAAGCGGCTTCAGAACAAGGCGTCGGTGTTTTCTTCGTCGGATCCACCCCCGAAATTCTCAATCGGATGCGGGCGAGACTCAATAAGGAGTTTCCCAATCTTCCGATTGCAGGCATGGAGCCTTTGCCGTTTCGCCCATTAACTCCTGAAGAAGACCAAGCGTTGATTGAGAAGGTGCATAACAGCGGAGCTGGTTTAGTGATGGTTTCCCTGGGTTGCCCTAAGCAGGAACGCTGGATGACGCAGCATAAAGATAAACTTCAAGCTGTTATGGTTGGCTTGGGCGGAGCTTTTCCTGTATACGCCGGACTCCACAAGCGCGCCCCTCGAATAGTGCGCAACCTGGGGTTGGAGTGGTTGTATCGATTGATGCAAGAACCTAAGCGGCTCTGGAGTCGTTACTATGACACAATTCCTCCCTTTCTTTGGCTTGCCCTGAAGCAACTGTTAGTGGATGAGAAAACAACCCAGACTTTTTCTGAGTCCATTCATCTGTTTGGCCATTTTTCAAACCTGAAAGTTAAGAGCTAGCTACATTACCGAATTAAACTATCTGACCATAGCCCCTTAGACTCCAACCATACTTTATTAAATAGGCGAGATTGATAACGGGCGCCGCCATCACAAAGGACAGTAACGATGGTGCGCCCAGGCCCCATTTCCTTGGCCAGGGCCACAGCCGCTCCCACATTAATGCCAACGGACCCTCCCATAAAGAGTCCATCTTTGTGGAGGAGTTGATAAACGACCCGTAAGGCCTCATGGTCATTGATCTGAATAGCGTTATCAGCGGGAGCGGCTTCCATGTTGGCGGTAATGCGGCTATTGCCAATGCCTTCAGTGATGGAATTGCCTTCGGTTTTAATTTCTCCGGTCTTGACATAACTATAAAGGCCGCTGCCCATTGGGTCGGCTACGACACATTGGATATTGGGATTTTTCTCTTTAAGGAATAGGGCGGTTCCAGCATAGGTGCCGCCCGTTCCAGTTGAGGCGACCCAAGCGTCAACCTTACCCTCTGTCTGGGCCCAAATTTCTGGCCCGGTGGTTTCGTAGTGGGCCTGGCGGTTAGCCAAGTTATCGAACTGATTCGCCCAAATCGCATTGTCCATCTCACCCGCCAGTCGACCTGAGACCTTTACGTAATTATTGGGGTCACGATAGGGAACAGCGGGCACAGTGCGAACTTCGGCGCCTAAAGTGCGCAGTAAGTCCATCTTTTCCTGAGATTGGGTTTCTGGGATGACAATTAAGCATTTATAGCCCTTGGCGTTGCAGATATGAACGAGACCGATGCCGGTATTTCCTGCAGTGCCTTCAACGACAGTTCCCCCAGGTTTTAGGAGTCCTTTCTCTTCCGCATCTTGAATAATGTAGAGGGCTGCTCGATCTTTAACTGAGCCGCCTGGGTTCAGGAATTCCGCCTTGCCTAGAATTTCACAGCCTGTTTCTTCACTGAAGCTGTTGATCCGAATCAGGGGGGTATTGCCGACTGTCCCTACGAAACCGTCTTTGATATCCATATATTGACTTACTGGCCTATTGCTTACTCATTTTGTCCATTCCCTATCCTAAACTGACTAGGCGAATGGTCGGAAACCAAAGTCTAATTAGGTCCAATCATCTAGAGGGGCGGCGTATCCCTATATATTTAGGCTTCATATTTAGAGCTTCAACCCTGCTTCTAGGGGGTTGAATAGGCATTCGCCTGGTTTGCAGTTATGGTTAGAAACACGGATCGTATCCTATTCATTTCTCGCCAGGCATTGGATGGACGTTGCTCGAATGAAAATAGCGATTCCTGCGAATGACGCTTTGAAGCTCAAGTTCCTCAACCTCTTCCCATCATTTTTAGGAGGGCGGCGTTTTGGCGTTTAGAGTTGGATTTCTAGCAGGTTTACTCAAGTCTCGTCTATCCCGACAGATTGTGCTGTGGGTATTCGCTAGTATTTTGGCGATTGAAGGCATTATTCTCATCCCTTCGGTCTATCGACGGGAGCGAGAGTTGTTAGCCTATCTCAAATTAATTTCAAGCGCTAAGGCCAGTGGAATTTTGGGAGATCAGGATTTACCGATTCCTGAACAGGAACTGCTGAATAAACTGGAGCTCATTCTGAAAAATCCGGTGGTGACAGGAGGAGTTCTGTATCGAGTCGACGGTAGTCTGGTAGGCTCTTTGGGCGAATCGCCGGAGTTGACTTTTGACCGGGTCATTCATAATCCGAAGGTAGATTTTCTCAATCGCTCGAATCACCGATACGACGCGGTATGGGCAATGTCTCCTCTGGATGGGCGGTATGTTCTGATCATTCGCCATGATGCATCCACTGTAAAGCGGGAAGTCTTTTTGTTTATTGGCCGCATCGCCGGTTTGGTTTTGATTATCTCTATTTTTGTCACCCTGGCGACGATGATTGTGTTGGAGCGCATTTTGATTGCTTCAATTCTCACCTTGCGTCGAGATCTACTCCGCGCTGGGGAAGCAGTAAGTCAGGATATACAAGGAGATTTACTGGAATTCGCATCCGTTAGGGGGCATCGACAGGATGAACTCGGCGATGTTGCGATCGCATTTGATCAAATGTTTCGCCAGATTACGGCGGCGATCGCAGAGCGCAAACGAGTAGAGGCAGAGCTCAGGTTATCTGAGGAAAAATTCTCCAAAGCTTTCCGCTGTAGTCCCAACGCCATCACCCTCAGCACCCTTCAAGACGGACATTTGGTGGAGGTCAATGACAGTTTTCTGAAACTCCTAGGGGGGCAGCTGGAGGACGTCATTGGCAATTCTACGCTGGAGCTTGACCTGTGGACTGAACCAACTGACCGCGCCGATTTAATCCAAACTCTGCAACAAACCGGGTTTATTCGCAACCAAGAATATCGCTTAAGCACCCGAACTGGAGCGATTAAAACCGTTTTGTACTCAGCTGAGCGGATTAAAATTGGCGGTCAGGATTGTATTCTGTCAGTGATCAATGACATCACAGAGCGAAAGCAAGCTGAGGAAGCTTTGAAGGACAGTGAAAAACGCTTTCGTACGCTGGTGGAGCAAGCCGTAGACGCCTTCTTCGTCATTAATGCGGAAGGCAAACTTATTGACGTCAACCAACAAGCCTGCGCCAGCTTGGGCTATACCCGAGAAGAACTGGTCAGCCTGACGGTGCCCGATATTCAACAAGAACTGACCATGGATGGATTTTTCAATCTGTGGCGGCGGCTGGCGCCGGACGCCCCCATCACTTCAGAGGGCGTCCACCGCCGGAAAGACGGGTCTAAATTTCCGGTTGAAGTGCGAATTGGGCTATTGAAATTTGCAGAGCGTCAACTGGTGCTGGCCCTCGCCCGGGATATTAGTGAACGCAAACAAGCGGAGAAGGCGCTGGCTCGGTTAGCGGAAATTGGCGAACTGGCGGCCATGATTGTCCATGAGGTGAGGAGTCCGCTGACAACGGTTGTGATGGGACTCAATTCTTTCAAGCGGATGGATCTGCCTGAACGGGCAAAAATTCGCCTTGGTCTAGCCTTGGAAGAATCAGAGCGGCTGCAGCGGCTGCTCAACGAAATTCTGCTTTACGCCAAAAATCAAGCCCTAGAATTGACGGACCTGGATCTAAACGAGTTTATTACTGACCTACTTGATGCGGTGCAGGAGACGCCGACTACTCGCGATCGTCAAATCAAATTTGTTCCCTCGCCAAGTCCAACCCGAGTTCAGGGTGACCGAGATAAGTTAAAGCAAGTCTTTATTAATTTAGTCAGCAATGCCTGTGAAGCCGTCGGTCCAGGCGAGGAAATTCTTTGGCGAATTGATCAAAGGGCTGACGAGAAACAGGTTTGGGTCCAGGTTCATAATGGTGGAGAGCCGATTCCCCCAGAGGTCCTGCCTAAGTTAACCACCCCTTTCTTTACCACCAAATCAACAGGAAATGGATTGGGCTTAGCAATCACCAAACGCATCGTAGAGTCCCATGGAGGAGAATTGACGATCGAGTCTGCTGCTGCGATGGGCACCACAGTCACCGTATCGCTACCCTGGACAGCTGACTGTTAGACAACTTCAGATCAATAACGCTTCCATCCACCTATCTACCCATCTACCCATCTACCCATCCACTGCCTTTTCCTGAGACTTCATTTTGAAGCAAATCCTGTAGCACTGACTTTTAGGCTGGTTGAAGATGGGTTGTAATTTTGGCCAATAACTCCTCTGTGTTAAAAGGTTTAACCATAAAATCATTGGCCCCTGCCTTGAGTCCGGCAATATGGTTCTCACGACTACTGATGGCGGAAATGAAGATGATTGGCGCGTTGTTGCCGACAGAACGCAGATGACGGCAGACTTCTAGTCCATTCAGGTCAGGTAAGTTCCAATCTAGAATCACTAGATCAGGCTGGGTTGTCTGAGCTGCCTCTAAACCTGTGACGCCATCGTAGGCGATACCCACTTGATAGCCCTCATCACTCAGGTCTAGTTCAAGAAATTGGGCGATTTTTATTTCATCTTCAATGAGTAAGATTTGAGCAACCATGATTTCAACTACAAGGAGATCTAAAGGGTTAGGCAAAGATAAAAACTTATCCCTTCGGGAAAAATCCAGGTCGGGTTAGTTGTAACAGAAATTTTCCTAACGATTATCAGTATGGATTAGGGGGCTGAATCTCCTCTGACCATTAGGTTAAAACCAGATTAAAATCTTGCCGACCTAGTATGCCCAATGGATAAACCATGGCCGATAACGGTTGATCTAAAATTTGGGTATTCCCTTCACTATGGTTTGCTGCTATGCCCTCCCCCTTTCCTGGCATGGATCCCTATTTAGAACATCCAGATTTTTGGCAAAAAAAACCCCTGAGATCCCTCCAGGTATCTCAGGAGCTATCAATCAGGGTGCATCTACCACTACACCTTTCGTCATAGGGAGGGGCGCATCCGGAAAAAGCCGAAATTATTTTCCGATCGCCTCATCGTCTGACGCCCAACGGACTGACGAAAGCGCCGTGGGGCGAGCCTCGCCCGGTGGTCATACTGACCCAAGCCAGCCCTTCGCTGGTGCCGACCCAGACCTTATTGCCGGTATTGGGGGAAAGAGCGAGGATGCGTCCAGATGGCAGGTTGGGCACCTCGCCAATAATGGCTCCGTTGTAGGGATTGAGTTTGAGCAGACCTGCTTGCGTACCGACCCAAAGACTATTGGTGGGGTCAAAGCCCAGTGCGGTAACATCACGCCCCCGCATCGTTGTGACCGTGCGGAGTAGCTGCCCAGTGCGGCTATCAACCACCAGTAATCCATCCGGCGTCCCGACCCACAATTGTCCATGGGGCCCCAATGTTAAGGCCTGCACCACCTGGCCTGGTAAATTGGCGACTCGATTCAAGGGAAAGGCGCTGGCGGTGTCCACTCGCACCAGTCCCTCCAATGTGCCAACCCAAAGCTGACCCTCCGAGTCCAGCGTCATGGAGTTGGCGCTGACCCCTTGAATGAATTGAACGGTGGTCATTAACAACCCTTGGTCAGGACTCACCATGGCCAGACCGCGATCGGTGCCGACCCATAGGAACCCTCGGGTATCAATCAGCAGGGATAATATCCGATTTGAGGGCAAGAAGAAGTTTTGGGCAGTCACTTCATCACTTCGTGGGTCGACCCGGACCAGGCCCTCATAGGTGCCCAGCCAAATCCTACCGACTCGATCTTGGGCCATGGCCTCGATAATTCTGTTCGGCATATCGACTCGCGCCTGGATTCGGCCAGTGTTGGGGTCGATCCGCGCTAATCCTTGCCGGGAGCCCACCCAAAGGCTGCCGGTATAGTCTTGTTGCAAGGCCCGCACCCGGTAGCTAGGGGCCGGCGTTCCCTGCTCAATTCGCCGATCAGCTGGCAATGGGTCGATCCTGGGCGGCGGCGCAGTGAGTTCGTAGACCGGCGCATTTTCTGGCGAATCTCTGATCTGTTGGGCCAGGGGGCCTAAGGCCGTTGGCTGAGTCCGCCGTTCTTGGTCAGAAACTGACTCATTGAGGGCGCGAGATGAATGACGCCCGAACTGGGAAATTCCTATCCATAGAAATGAAGCGCTAAATAATAAGCCGATGGTTCTAAAAAAGCGGGCCACAACTCCCCCACCTCAATATACGTGCAATGAGATGTTGACTTAATAGCGCTCCCATCGCCAGTTGTCAATGAATTTCTCTTATCGGCGGCTCCCAACTGCAATTTTCAGGTTAGCTAGGCGGCGCTAGATAAAAACAGCCCATCCCCCCATTCCTAGCAGTCAGGAGTCGGATTTCTAAAAATTTGGGGATAAATATTATTCAGTAATGAATATATGGAATATAAGGAATGTAGGCAGCAGAATGCAGCGATGTTCTAATGCCAGTCTCCTCGTTTTCTTGGCCTTTTCCGGATTCTGTTTTCTAATTTTCCGTTCCCCAGATGGTTTCTAACCCCCAACGATCGCCCCAAATGTTGTATTGACTTGTCTCTATATCAGCTTAGGGGACTTATTAACCCTCCCTAGTTACATAACGAGAAGAAGTGAAATTCATCGTTATTCGTGTTCATAACTTTTAGTTATGAATCTAAACAGTTCTTCCAAAATCAAACTTATTGGATCGCTGATAGTATGCTTAGGCATAGGGTAAAACACGATACCCCAAATGCGTGATGCGGTAGCCAGTTTAAGGTTTTGCTCCGGCTGGCGCTACCCAATAAATGTTATTCCGAACTCTAACCGAACATTGCTCGGAAGCTTTGCCTGTTTGGCTGCTAGTGCTTCCTGGGCAATGTGGCGTGAGTTCGTACAAGCTTTAGCGTGATTCACAGGAAGGGAGATATGTCTTACTCTCAGACAGCAACTCAGTCAAAGTCTGGATACCAGGCCGGGGTTAAGGACTACAAACTAACGTATTACACCCCGGATTACACACCTAAAGATACTGATATTTTGGCGGCGTTCCGGATGACTCCTCAGCCGGGCGTTCCTCCAGAAGAAGCAGGCGCAGCGGTTGCGGCTGAATCCTCAACCGGTACTTGGACCACGGTGTGGACTGACCTGTTGACTGATTTGGATCGGTACAAGGGCCGTTGCTACGATATTGAGCCCGTTCGCAATGAAGACAACCAGTACATTGCCTACGTCGCCTATCCGCTAGATTTGTTCGAGGAAGGGTCGGTCACCAACATGTTGACCTCCATCGTGGGGAACGTGTTTGGTTTCAAAGCGTTGCGCGCACTGCGTTTGGAAGATTTGCGCATTCCCGTCGCTTACCTGAAGACATTCCAGGGTCCTCCCCACGGTATCCAGGTTGAGCGCGACAAGATTAATAAGTATGGTCGTCCCCTCTTGGGCTGCACCATTAAGCCTAAGTTAGGTTTGTCGGCGAAGAACTACGGTCGTGCTGTGTATGAGTGCTTGCGCGGCGGTCTTGACTTCACCAAAGACGACGAAAATATTAACTCCCAGCCTTTCCAGCGTTGGCGCGATCGCTTCCTGTTTGTCGCCGATGCGATCCATAAGGCTCAAGCTGAAACCGGCGAAATTAAGGGGCACTACCTCAACTGTACCGCTGCGACTTGCGAGGAAATGCTAAAGCGGGCTGAGTTCGCTAAAGAACTCGAAATGCCCATCATCATGCATGACTTCCTCACCGCTGGTTTCACCGCCAACACTACTCTGGCTCACTGGTGCCGCGACAACGGTGTGTTACTCCATATCCACCGGGCTATGCACGCGGTGATCGACCGTCAGAAGAACCACGGTATGCACTTCCGCGTGTTGGCTAAGTGCCTCCGTATGTCTGGCGGAGACCACATTCACACTGGAACCGTTGTCGGTAAGCTGGAAGGTGAGCGCGGCATCACCATGGGCTTTGTAGACCTACTGCGTGAGAACTATGTTGAGCAAGACAAGTCTCGCGGTATCTATTTCACTCAAGACTGGGCTTCTATGGGCGGCGTGATGGCGGTTGCTTCCGGCGGTATCCACGTTTGGCATATGCCTGCGCTGGTTGAAATCTTCGGCGATGATTCCGTTCTCCAGTTTGGCGGCGGCACCTTGGGTCACCCCTGGGGTAACGCACCTGGCGCAACGGCTAACCGGGTTGCTCTCGAAGCTTGTGTCCAAGCTCGTAACGAAGGCCGCAACTTGGCTCGTGAAGGCGCTGACATCATTAAAGAGGCGTGCAAGTGGTCTCCTGAGTTGGCGACAGCTTGTGAACTTTGGAAGGAGATCAAGTTTGAGTTCGAGGCAATGGATACCGTCTAATCCAAGGCGGCGATCGCGGTCAGTCGCCTGGTTTAGGTCAGGTTTCGACACTGTCCGGGCGGCTGACATCGGGCTAAGTGGGGCGTTGCTAGGGCGGGATTGGAATTTTTTTCAACCCCTCAAGCTTATGGCGCTAAACCATTAACTAGATTAGTGTTTAATTTCCCTAACCTGCTTAGTCTGGCGTGTTTCAGCAGGAAGTTGATGCGAATCTAGTTTTTTCTCCCTAGGTCGATGGACTTAAAGCGAATTGCTAAAGATACCGCCCAGGTTCTGTCAAGCTATCTGACTTATCAGGCATTGCAGACGGTTCTCGGCCAGTTGAGAGAAATGGATCCGCCCCAAGCGTATTGGCTTAACGCGTTTTCGTCTAGAGCGAATATTCAAGACGGCGAAGCCTATGTGCAAGCGCTCTTGCGGGAAAGGCCCGATTTGGCCTATCGGATTATGACTGTGCGTCAGCACATTGCCGATGAGGTCGCCGAGTTCTTGCCTGAAATGGTGTGCACCGGTATTCAACAGGCCAACATGGAACATCGCCGCCAACATCTCGAACGCATTACCCAATTGAGTCTGTCTGATTCTCAGCTTGCTCGAGAATCGGAGGATGATTCGGACTCTGGGACAGAACCCAACTTGGACAACTTGTCTAATTAGCTCACGCTAGCGGTCAGGAATGCATCGTAGTTCTTGAAGACTGCGAATCCTTCACTGGTTAATAATTGCTAGCACTCAATATCTGTCAAGCTTACGAGGAAATTATGAAAACTCTTCCCAAAGAGCGTCGTTACGAAACTCTCTCCTATCTTCCCCCCCTGACTGATGCTCAGATTGAGCGTCAGATCCAGTTCATCCTGAAGATGGGCTATATCCCTGCAGTTGAATTTAACGAAACTTCTGATCCTGAAGTTTACTACTGGACCATGTGGAAGCTGCCTTTGTTCAACGCTACCTCTACTCGCGAGGTGTTGGATGAGGTGCAAGCTTGCCGGTCTGAATATGGAAACTGCTTCGTCCGTGTGGTTGGATTTGACAACGTGAAGCAGTGCCAAATCCTTAGCTTCATCGTCCACAAGCCTGGTTCTGGCGGCTACCGGTACTAAATTCTGTTTGGACACTAACTTAATGTCTTAATGGCGAGGGGGCAGTTTTTCTGCCCCCTCTTTTTTTGTTGGCGGCTCCGTTAAGAAGCAATGGAGCCTATTAGAATGAAAGAGAGTTTAGTAGTACTCATACAACATCTCCTCTGAAGAATCGCTCTTCATCCACTAATGCATATGGTTCAGCTTAAACAACGGTTTCAAAGTTTTGAGGAGTATCTGTCCTATGACGATGGGACAGATAATCTGTTAGAGGGGGCCTATGCTGATCTTGCAACGTATAGTGGAGAAGAAAGTCTTCGGTCATCTCAGTTAGGGCCGCTGAGTTTGACTGCTGCTGAAGTATTTGCTTCTCTACAGAGGTAAAATGTGGGCGATCGCTTTCCATGTGACATTCGAATTTGTTTTATTGGCGATTCCATGGTGAATGGGACTGGGGATCCCGATTGTCTCGGATGGGTGGGGCGGGTGGGGCAAGCCCTGAAGCGGGAAGGATGGGATTTGACGGTTTACAACTTGGGGGTGCGGCGGGAAACCAGTTTGCAGATTGAGCAGCGATGGTTGCAAGAGGTAACCTGTAGGTTGCCTGAAGGGTGCGATCGCCGGTTGGTTTTCTCTTTCGGCGTGAATGACACTACCTTGGAAGAGGGCAAGCTCAGAGTTGATTTTGAAGCGTCTATAGCCTGCGCTCGACGGATACTGTGTGAGGCGAAACAACAGTATCCGGTTTTGATGATCGGGCCGCCTGCGATCGCAGACGCCGACCAAAATCAACGCATCGCCCAGCTCTCTGAACAGTATGCGGTGCTTTGTGCTGAGTTAGATGTGTCGTATTTAAGCGTGTATGAGTCGTTGGTGAAATCGCCCGTCTGGATGAAGGAGGCTGCTGCGGGGGATGGCGCTCATCCCGGCGCAGGCGGCTACGCAGAATTGGCGCAGCTCATTCTCAATTGGCCTACTTGGAAAACTTGGTTTTCCCGATAATTTGGCCTGACTTCCACGGGTCGGGTAATGGCTTAAATGCTTGCTATCCCTAACGTAAAGGTCAAAGGGAAAACTAGAATTCGCCAGAGAATCGTTTAAGGTTGATTGTTGTTTCAATGAATTGATTGTTGATTCATTGAAATGTACAGTGAGGGCGCGATCGCTAAAGCTGCGCTGAAGAGTTTCTAAGTACTGTATACGTTAACGGCGATCGGTTAGTTCCAAACAGACCCTATCGCTATAATCATTCATCATGGCTAATTCCCTGATTCATCCTGATCAAGGTTTTGCTATCTGGGCTATTTTGCTCTCAGCCGCAACGATTGGCATTTGGGGAGAAAAGACAAAATGGGGCGCTAAGTTATCTGGCGCTGTGATTACCATGTTGGTGACATTTCTCCTGTCAAATCTGCAGATTATCCCTATCGATTCCCCCACCTACAGCGTTGTTTGGTCCTATCTAGTTCCTTTTTCGGTTCCTCTCCTCTTATTCCGGGCTGATTTATCCCGAATTCTCAGGGAATCGGGGCCTACCCTGGTGGCCTATGCGTTCGGTGCGGTGGGAACAGTATTAGGGACAGTTTTGGCTTATTTCTTGCTTCCTTTAGGGGAATCTGCTTGGAAGTTGGCAGGGGTTTTCTGCGCCACCTATATTGGCGGTTCGGTTAACTTTTTTGCAACCGCTAAAACTTTGGAGCTAGATTTAGATTCGGGAGATTTGTTGGCGGCGGGAACGGCAGCCGATAACTTAGTGATGACTGTATTCTTCCTAATTCTATTTGCCTTACCGTCAATAAACTGGATCCAAAAGTTTTTCTCTAGCCGAAAATCGACTCAAAATCCTAATATTGCCAACAAGATTAGCGCCCAGAATTCCCAGGAAAAACCAGAACTGGATTTGATGAATATCAGTCAAGCATTGGCTATTAGCGCCATTGTCTGTGCAGCTGGCGTTGCAATTTCTAGTTTATTTGGCTGGCCCAAAGCGGCAATTTTAGTGTCCACCGTATTAATTGTGGGTCTGGCGACAGGGTTTCCCCATTACTTCAGTCAACTAACAGTAGCGGATAAAATTGGGACTCTATTAATGCAAGTATTTTTTGGCGTCATTGGAGCTAGCGCTAATATTCCTAAAGTTCTACAAGTAAGTCCCATTTTATTCGTTTTAGCCGCATTAATTTTGACTGTTCATTTGGCGGTGTTATTGTTGTCGGGGTTGCTATTGCGTCTAGATTTAGCCGAGTTAATGATTGCTTCCAACGCGAATATGGGAGGTCCCACGACTGCAGCTGCAATGGCGAAGGCGAAAGGATGGGATAGATTAGTCACGCCAGCAATTTTGTGCGGAACTCTGGGGTATGCAATTGCCACTTTTATTGGCGTAGCTCTAGCAAATTGGTTGCGCTAATGTGATTCATATTCAGAGCTATCTCTAACTCGCGTTGTTCCAAACCAGATTGCACGATTATTTGAGCATTATTATGATTTAAACTTACAGACAGATTTTGATTAACATAAGTAGCAATAGTCATAACAATTTCATGCGGACGAAGGGAAATCTTTGTTCATGGTAAAGCTCTAGCACTGTGGCGCATAGAAAATCGCACGCTTGATGGTCAACAGCGACCGACCGTCTGCAGGTGGCCAATAGTTCGGTTCGGAAACTATCGACGGGGTCCGGGGCCAGGAAGTATGAAAATTGTGCAAGTTGCAGTCCCAGAAGCGCAGGCTTTCAAATTGTCGATCAGCGATCGCCGTATCTTGTAAGCGCTATCATTGAATTTCTATAGGATCGCTTCAGCGCCCTCTGCGCTCGGTCTATCCCGTTCAATGAATTCCCCGGAGTCTATCATGACTGCTTAACCGTCAATCTGTCCCCCCCTTCGAGCTAACAGATGACGCCTTCTTTCAACTTTGAACATCCACTCATCAATTCTCTGGCAAAACATTCTTGGCAATTACCCCATGTACCCCCCAATTGCCATCCACCACCTGCGTTACGCCAAAATCCACCGCCACGGACATCAGCGAAATCGCCTCATCCTCAGACAGATCCTGAGTCGTTATCAAAAAATGACGCATCTTGCGAAAGGCGTCCCGCATTGCGCTATCCACAGAAGACTTGCTGTAAATATCCTGTTGGGCGGTGTCGCCAAGCTCCGCTAAATAGTTTGCATAGCTAAAGCCGTGGACAACATACTCATCTTTGGTTTCCAACAACGGGTAGTTCAGATCTTCAAGGATCGTGTCGGCTAGGTCCGCCTGTTTATGCACAATCACCTTAATCACCCCCGTCAAAGAGGTTTCAATGGCGGTGCCCGCTAGTTCTGAATCGCCCTGGGCAGCGTGGGGATCCCCCAAAGATAACAGCCCGCCTTCAACCGCCACCGGGTAATACATGGTTGCGCCTTTGCCGATGCGCCAGTCGTCAATGTTGCCGCCAAAGTAGCCAGGGGGAATCGAATCAATAATGTCTGCTTCCTTCGGCGCTAGACCAATCACCCCAAAGTGAGGACGAATTGGCACTCGAACGTTTTCTAACACCTCAAAATTTTTGTCGATGGTGCTGTGATCTACAGGCACACCCGGATAGTCAATGGTCTTGTGAATCACACCATAGGGATCCGTTTGGGGAACCCAGCGATAATTGTAGACAGCTTTCGCCCAGTTCTCTTCACCCGTGGCGTCCACCTCGTAGATGGTAATCACTTCCCGGGGTTTAGGCTCTTCAATCATGTCATTGTAGTGGTAGCCCCACCAGGCAGCGGCGTTGCTGCCGAAGGTTTTGCCTCGATATTGAGGGTTGCCGCTGGGGCGCAAGGCCACATCTAAAATTTGCACTTCTAGCACATCCCCCGGCTCTGCCCCATTAATGAAAATAGGTCCGGTCAGAATATGCACCCCGAAGCCTTCTCCGGCCCCGCGCCCAAAAACAGACGCATCTATGGGGCCCGCCCCTCGACGATCAACCCCTTTGGCGTCTGACGTCCAAGCGAAGACGCTTTCAGCTCCGGGATCCCCCGTTACCATACGCTCAGCATCATCATTGGCATGGTGGGTAAGGGTTTCGACGGTGATGATATCGCCCGAGTCTACGGTCAATTTGGGAGCCAACGATTGGCTGAAGTAGCCCCAATGAACCGTGTCCGCATTGGCCGGAAGATAGTGTGCTTGGGGGAGAGCTGCAATTCGATCACTGGCTTCAAAGGCGGAGCCTGCCCTGCTATGAATTGAGAGTCCGCCGGCTCCCAATAAGGCGGCGATGCCCAATCCCAGCGCTACATACGACCACCGTTGCAACCTGCCCCACCCCATGTTGACTCCTTCAAAATCTGATTCTGTTTGAAATGATGGGGTTATCCTACGAAGAGATTTTTCGGTAAATTGTGCTTTTCTATACCTTATACGCGCATAGGGGCAATATTGACACGTTTCGTAGGATTTGCGCCAGGGTTATCGGAGCACTAGGGCGTAATGACGATTTGTCTATGGCTTAAGGGAAATTTGAGTAATAAATCCCTTGCGAATTCATGTTCACTTCTACTCCGGCTCACACCTCCTTAGACCTCAGATCGGCGATTGTATTGGATCCTTTGGTCGTTTCGCCGGATATGACGGTCATGGACGCGATCGCCCAAATGAGCGGTGTAAGATCGCGCTGCGCTACGGCAATAACTTCGGATGGACAACTTGACAACCTTTATCTAGAGGCGCGGTCAAGCTGCGTGGTGGTTGTGGAAGAGGGGCAGGTGACGGGAATTTTGACTGAGCGGGATGTGGTGCGCCTGAGCGCCCAGCAGCAACCCCTCGATCGCCTGCCGATCCGTCGGGTGATGCGACATCCCGTCGTTACCCTGCGCAAGTCTGCCTTAACCGATTTATTTTTTGCCATTAACCTGCTCCGGCAGTACGGCATTCGCCATTTGCCTATCCTGGATGAGCAGGATTGTCTGATCGGACTGGTGACCCATGAAAGTTTGCAGCGCTCTTCTCGACTGATTGACCTGTTGCGGTTGCGGCAGGCGACGGAAGTGATGACCCGCGAGGTGATTAGCGCTACGCCAGATTGTTCGATGCTGGAGATCGCCCAACGCATGTCGGACAATCGCGTTAGTTCAGTGGTGTTGGTGGAACCCGGCGGTAGCTCCGCTAAAGCGCTGCAAATTCCGGTGGGGATTCTGACCGAGCGGGATTTGGTGCAGTTTCAGGCATTGGGTTTAAATCTGAAAAGCTGCAAGGCTCAGGCAGTCATGAGTTCGCCTATTTTTTCAATTACACCTGAGGAGTCGCTCTGGACAGTACAGAAGATTATGGAGCAGCGCTTCATCCGTCGATTAGTGGTGACGGGGGAGCAGGGGGAGCTACTGGGCATTGTCACTCAGACCAGTGTTCTGCAAGTCCTCAATCCTCTAGAGCTATACAAACTAGCGGAGGGTTTAGGAAAAAAGGTGGTGCGCTTAGAAGCGGATAATGTGGCGTTGCTGGAAAGTCGCGCCATGGAGCTGGAGCGACAGGTAGAAGCTCGGACCGTCGCCCTAAAGACCAAAATAGAAAGGGAAAAGTTACTGGCGGAGCTGGCGACGCAAATCCGCTCCTCGTTAAGTTTGCAAACTATTTTGGATACCACCGTAGACCAAGTGCGGCGAGCTTTAGGCTGCGATCGCGTCAATATTTGCCGATTTGAAGCTGATTGGCAAACCGTCGTCGTAGCGGAGTCTACCGACTCGCCGCTCTCCCTAATGGGTGAACGAATTAATGACACTCAATTTACCCAAGAAATAGCTGAAAAGTATCTCCAGGGGCGAACTCGCGTCGTTCCTGATATTTACACTACCGAAATGTCAGACTGTCACCGAGAGATGCTGATTCGTCTCCAGACCCGGGCAAAAATTTTGACGCCGTTGCTGTGCGGCGATCGGTTATGGGGCTTGCTCAACGTCGCCGAAAGCCAGCAGCCCCGCGACTGGAAACCGGAAGAAGTCGAACTGTTGCAGGCCTTATCGGTGCAACTGGCGATCGCCCTCCAGCAGGCGACCACCTATCAGCAATTAGAGACCGAATTGGATGCGCGGCGGCAGATTGAAGCCTGCCTACGCGAGAGTGAACAGCGCTATGCCTCGCTAGCAGCGGCGGCGCCCGTTGTGATTTTTCGAACTGATGCAGCAGGGCGCTGTACTTATGTCAATAATCATTGGAGTCAGATCACGGGACTTTCTTCGCAAGCCACCCTGGGACGGAGATGGCAAAAAATCCTGCACCCCGATGATAGGGACCGGGTCGAAGCCGAGTGGGAACAATCGGTTCGAGAAAATTGCCTCTTCCAGCTTGAATTTCGCATCCAGCCGCCCAGTCATTCGGTGAGTTGGGTCTATGGGCAAGCTGTGTCGGAACGAGACGATAGTGGGCAAGTGATCGGATATGTGGGGACGCTGACTGACATTAGCGATCGCAAGCAAGCTGAAACCGCCTTACAAAGTGTGATTGCAGGCACTGCCGCCACAACGGGACAGGACTTTTTCCCGGCATTAGCCAGCCATATCGCCGCCGCTTTGAATATCTCCTATGCATTAGTGACTGAAAGGGTTGATGACACCCTGAATACCCTAGCGTTTTGCGCCAGTGGGATCTTGCACCCTAACTTCTCTTATTCTCCGGCGAATACGCCCTGCGAGCGGTCCTTGCAAGACGGCCTATTTTATTGTGAACGCTCAGTTCAGCAGCAGTTCCCCAAGGATACGGATTTAGTTGAGATGGGGGCGGAAAGTTATCTCGGTATTGCTTTACACAATTCCCAAGGCAATACTATCGGTAATCTATGCATCCTTGACAAACAGCCTATCCAAGATGCGCAACGCGCCGAACAAATCCTGCGTGTCTTTGCAGCTCGGGCCGCCGCCGAATTGGAGCGAAAAGCCGCCAATGACGCCTTGCATCGCCTCAATCAAACCCTCGAAGAGAACGAAGCCAAGTATCGTCTATTGGTCGAGCACCAAACGGATTTAGTCGTCAAGTGCGATGCGGAAGACAAGGTGTTATTTGTCAGTCCATCCTACTGTGAAGTTTTTGGTAAATCTGAAGGCGACCTACTCAATCAACTCCATTGTCCTTGGGTGCATGAAGAGGATCTTGAGCGCACGCAGCAAGCCAAAGCGTATCTTCAAAACCCTCCTTTTGTGAGCTATGTGGAGCATCGAGTGATGACTCAGGAAGGTTGGCGATGGTTGGGTTGGTCGTCTAAAGCCATTCTAGACAATCAAGACCGTGTGATCGGCAGTGTGAATGTGGGGCGCGATATCACCCAACTCAAGCAAACTCAACAGGCATTACGAGAACTCAACCACTCTCTAGAAGTCAAAGTAGAAGAGCGAACAGCGCAACTGCGTGAATCTCAGCAATTCTTACAAACTGTTCTGGATACATTCCCCGTATCCGTTTTTTGGAAAGATTGGAATTCAACGTATTTAGGCTGCAACCGGAATTTCCTCCGAGATGCAGGGTTGCCGTCAATCAAAGACATCATCGGCAAAACTGACTATGATATGCCTTGGGAAAAACACGAAGCCGAGGCTTACCGAGCTGACGACCAACAGGTCATGGCCTCTGGCGAAGCCAGGCTAGGGATTATCGAAACCCAAATACAGGCCGATGGTAACCAGATTTGGGTAGAGACCAATAAACTGCCGCTCCGAAATCTGGAGGGTGAAGTGATTGGCGTGTTGGGGACTTATCAGAATATTACTGCTCGTATACGGACTGAGCGGGCCATGAAGCAGCAACTGGCGGCGATCGAGGCGGCGATCGACGGCATCGCCATTATGCAAGGCGACATCTACCGATACGTAAACCAGGCCCATCTAGACCTGTTCGGTTACCAACATCGCGAAGAACTGATCGGCGCATCTTGGCGGCAGGTGTATTCTCCGGAGGAGGTCGATCGGTTTGAGCGGGAAATCTTTCCGGCGTTGGAACGCGATCGCGCCTGGCAGGGGGAAGCGGTTTCCACCCGCAAGGATGGATCCACCTTTACGCAGGGTGTGTCCCTAACCTTAACAGATGATGAGCTATTGATTTGTGTTTGTCGGGATATCAGTGACCGCAAACAAGCAGAAGCGCAACTACAACAAACCAATGAAGAACTTGCTCGCGCCACGCGCCTTAAGGATGAGTTCTTAGCTAATATGAGTCATGAACTGCGCACCCCCCTCAACGCTATCCTAGGAATGACGGAAGGCTTTCAAGAGCAAGTCTTTGGCCAGATCACCCCGCAACAGATCAAAGCCCTACACACCATCGAGCGCAGTGGAAACCATTTGTTGGAGTTGATCAACGACATTCTTGACGTCGCCAAAATTGAATCGGGTCAAATTGAGCTAGACTTGACCCCCACCGCTATTGTTCCACTCTGTCAATCCAGCCTGACGTTTATCCAACAACAGGCTCTGAAAAAACGGATCCAGTTAACGTTTAACCAGCCTCTCAACCTGCCTGGCTTATTGCTTGATCAACGACGCATCCGCCAAGTCTTGATCAATCTACTCAATAATGCGGTCAAATTTACTCCAGAGGGGGGACACATTAACCTTGCCGTTAGCCTTCAATCCTCCCCGACCAATCAAAAGGGGGAGGATTCCTCCCTCCCCGATTCCTTACGAATCGCCATCACAGATACGGGGATTGGCATTGCCCCAGAGCATCTCAGCAAACTGTTTCAGCCCTTTATCCAAATCGATAGCGCCTTGAATCGTCAATATTCAGGCACTGGTTTGGGACTTGCACTGGTAAAGCGTATTGTCGAACTCCACGGCGGGCGGGTGGAAGTTTCGAGTCAGGTGGGGGCGGGCAGTTGCTTCACGATTGATCTACCCTTCACGCCTGTGGTGTCAGAGACACCACGACGGGCTACTCCAACTAAATCCATCGACGAATCCCACCTTCCGACCCAAGCGACGGCTCCTTTGATTTTGTTGGCGGAAGACAACGAAGCCAACATTAGTACGCTTTCAAGCTACTTGAAAGCCCGGGGCTATCGGCTGATGTTGGCGAAAAATGGTCGAGAGGCGATCGCTCAAGCCCAGGCTGCCCCCCCCGATTTGATTCTGATGGATATTCAAATGCCTGGGATGGACGGACTGGAAGCCATGCAACGGATCCGCCTTGACCCCAACTTAGTCGGGACTCCCATCATTGCCCTCACCGCGCTAGCCATGGAGGGCGATCGCGAGCGTTGCCTGACTGCGGGCGCTAACGATTACCTCAGCAAACCGGTCAAGCTTAAGCAATTGATTCTCGCCATTCAACAGCAATTGGCTCCTCCGGATCAAATCCCCTGAAGATCGCCTCAGTGTAACAATGTTTGTCTAAGACATGATTCAAATCTGTAAGTCTTCAACCCTGTTAGGTTCCCAAAGGTTCGCTCTCTTTGCCCCCCTGTATGAATTGTCTTCTCGCCATGTTTGAACAACTTAAACGACAGTCTGTTTCTCAACGGTTTCGAGGCATTTCATCTAGGGCGATCGCCCTCATGATTGTCAGTGTAGGAGTGTTGACCACCCTGGGGTTAGTGCTTGCTGACCGTAAAATCGCCTTCGATCGCGAAGAACAACTTGCGACCGAGAGTTTATACCGCATGCGAGCCTCCCTTGAGGAATCTTTTTACAAACGGTTAACGTTGCTCGTTTCGTTAGAGGCGTTTGTTAAAAGCCATCCGGATCTGGACTTAACCGACCCCGTAGACAAACAATCATTCCAGGGCTATTTTGAGCGATTCACCGCCTCTCTTGATCAGCAGGTTCCAGGCATTCTCAGCATCCAACTGGCGCCCGACGGCATCGTCACCTACCTCACCAATGTTGAGCGCAATCGTCAAGCCATTGGTCACGATCTCTTAAAGGATGACGCCCGACGCGATCAAGTCCTAGAAACTATTCGGCAACGGGGAGCACTAGTGGCCGGACCCTTGGAATTAAAACAGGGTGGAGTAGCCATTATTGCCCGTAACGCGATTTATACAAGACCGGGCGCTTACATCCCCCAGCGATATGTAAAGCAAAATCGCGCCCAATCTGATATGGCTTGGCTGCAAGAAATTCCGGCTGATTTTTGGGGTTTCGCCACCGTTTTAATCGACCAAGAAAAGCTTTTTCAAGATGCAGGTATTCATCATTCCAACGGTCGTTATCGATATGCTATCCACGGGCGGCATGGGTTAGGCGCTGCCGGAGAGGTATTTTTTGGGGAAGCCTCTATTTTTGATCACCCCTTAACAACTGCGACCGTTTCCCTACCCAATGGTGAATGGTTAATTGGCGTTCAGTTAGTCTCCGGGGTAAGCTGGCGGCGAAGCTTACTGATTACCGCTATCGGCATTGGGGGTGCTGGTATTTTGGGCTACAGCCTCCTTTCCAGAGAGAAAACCGAACTCCAACTCCAGCAAGCCAACCAAGCGCTAATCCGCGCCACCCGTCTCAAAGATGAATTTCTGGCCAACATGAGCCACGAGTTGCGCACTCCCCTCAACGCCGTTTTAGGAATAACTGAGAGTCTACAAGAGGGAATCTTTGGCGAAATCAACCAAGAGCAAAACCAGGCTCTACAAACTATCGAACGCAGTGGAAACCATTTGCTAGAGTTGATCAACGACATTCTTGATGTCGCCAAAATTGAGTCAGGCCAGATAGAGTTAAGTTCTAAGCTCACCGCTGTGGCTCCCCTTTGCCAATCTGGTCTGGTATTCATCAAACAGCAAGCGCTGAAAAAACATATTCACATAGAAACCCTACTTCCACAAAACCTCCCCATTTTATTACTGGATGCGCGGCGCATTCGCCAGGTCTTAATCAATTTGCTCAGCAATGCGGTCAAATTCACCCCAGATGGAGGGTGCATTACACTGGCCGTGAGTTCCCAACATCTTCCGGACGATCCCGAATCCGTCGATTCCCCAACCCAAAACTATTTACGAATCGCTGTCATCGATACAGGCATTGGCATTGCTCCAAAACATATCAACAAACTGTTTCAACCCTTTGTCCAAATTGATGGCGCGCTGAATCGTAAATATCAGGGGACGGGCTTGGGACTGGCTCTGGTGAAACGCATTGTCGAACTCCACGGCGGGCGGGTGGGAGTTACTAGCCAAGTGGGGGTTGGAAGTTGCTTTACGGTAGATCTCCCCTGCCATCCCGCTGCGCCATTCTCTTCTACTGCCCAGGCTCAAACGATCGCTTAATCCTGTTGGGGGATCTGTGGGGGATTTGCGTAAAAGAAGGTCCCGGTAAAAGGCAGTGGATGGGTGGATGGGTGGATGGGTGGATGGGATGTTATTCAACAATAGATCCTTGGGCATGCGGTTAAAACCGGGGATGCTTCGGGTATTTTAGAGTAAATGTTGATAGAACTCAGGTTTAGGCGGCTTGCCAAGGACATACGAGGTAATCCTATGGGGTTTAAGTTTCAGGCTGTTGTATATCCTCTACTGCTAGTCGCCTTGGTTGGCTGTACCTCTCAGCCAGATTTTGATGCAGTCTATACGCGCCTTAATATTCCCAGTCTAGAGACTGGAGGCGCTATTCCGGATCCTGAGGAAGCGGTTGTTTTAACTGTTTCAGGGCAAATTGGGGCGGCCAATAAAGACCAAAGCATTATCATGGATATCCCGACGATTGAGTCTGTTGGCTTAGTGGAATACACCGTTGAGGATCCCTTTGAGAAAGAACAGCGGACCTTTTCGGGAGTTCTGATGAAGGATTTGTTGGAATTGTGGAAAGTCTCTCCAGATGCAACCGTATTGACGGTAACCGCTCTGAATGACTATCAGATTGATGTGCCGCTCGATTTGGCGTGGGATTATCCTGTGATGTTCGCCCTGAAGCAAGATGGAGAATACATGACCCCCGCCTACCGGGGACCCGCCATGTTGGTATTTCCCAACAAACACTATAAGTTCGAACTTGAGACAGATTCCTATTGGGCCTGGCAAATTAAAACTATTGCTGTGAAATAAGCGGTTCAAGGTTAGACGGTCGCCATAATGCATGTCCCTTTGAAGTCTATGGCTTTCAATTTAGTGTCTTTCGTACGCTTGAAGAGCTTCAAGGCGAAGACCGGGGTGTTTGCAGCGATCGCTGTTTCTTTGTTTGGGACGATTGGCTTCACAGGAATAAACTTGGTCAGATATTTGAAGGCTCAAGATGAACTTTTGACCAGTGGTCTCAACCGATCTGAACGGGGACTTAGCCAAGTAGACCGTGAGGTTTTGCGTCTTGCCATCTTAGTGAAAGCTAGCCATGTTGAGTTTGACCCTGTTGCCGTTCAACAACAGATCAATGTTCTGAAAAGCCGTTTAGGGGTGATCCGCAAGCATCACATTAGCAGCGACTTGCCCCCCCAATTGGTTGGACGGTTGGATGAATTAGATCAGATTTGGAATCGGCTGCAGGGAGATTTGGAGAACTGGCTCTCAGACCCCAAAGACGAAACGTTACAAGCCAAGTTATACGGGGAATTGGTGGAATTTGAATGGTTAGTGAATGATCTGGCCAGTAAGCATACTAACCAGCGACGGGATCAGTATGTGCAGTTGGTTAATCACAGATCTGGCGCACTCCTGCTGATTGCAGTCATTTCCTTGCTGTTTTTGATCTTCATTGGCTTTGCGGTCGTGATCACGGCTCGATTTATCCGTGAGCGCCAGCAGATTCTCACCGCCATTGAAGAAAAAGAGAAGCAATATCGCCGCATCATCGAAACGTCCGAGGAAGGGATTTGGTTATTAGATCCCCAAGGAAAAACCACCTTCGCCAACCACAGAATGGCGACGATTCTGGGTCTGGAGGAGGTGGAGAGGGGGAAAACCAGCCTGTGGGATTTCCTGCCGTCCGAAGCTGATGTGGAAGCGGCCTGCAACTATTTAGCCGCGCTCCGTCAGGGGGTGAGATCGCCCCATGACCTGAAATTACTCCGGCGAGATGGCAAGGTGCTCTGGATGCTCACCAACGGCGCCCCTATTTTCGACGAAATGGGTGAACATACCGGGACTCTTTGCATGTTGACAGATGTTACCGCCCGTAAGCAATCCGAAGAAGACCTCAAGATCGCGAAGCAAAAAGCAGAGGTGGCCAACCAAGCCAAGAGCGAATTTTTAGCCAACATGAGCCATGAGCTGCGCACTCCCCTCAATGGTATTTTGGGTTACGCCCAGATTCTCAAACGGTCTGAGGTATTAAAGGAAAAGGAACGTCACGGGATTCAAATCATTCACCAGTGCGGCGCCCATTTACTCACTCTGATTAATGACATCTTAGATTTATCCAAGATCGAGGCGCGCAAACTTGAACTGGAATACAAACAAATCCATCTTCCTTCCTTCTTGCAAGGCGTGGTGGAAATTTGCCGTGTCCGGGCTGACAAAAAAGGAATTGATTTCGTTTATCACCCCGACGCTGACCTCCCCATAGGTGTTCTGGCGGATGAAAAGCGATTGCGGCAGGTGCTGATCAACTTGCTCAGCAACGCCATCAAATTTACCGACAAAGGCGGTGTCACCCTCAGGGTCGAATCCATTAAACAAGCTGGAGTAACGCCCAAACAGCCCCTTGCTTCTATTCGGTTTCAAGTCAAAGACACGGGGGTTGGCATATCTGCCGCCGATTTGGAGCAAATCTTTCGCCCCTTTGAGCAAGTGGGTGAAAAAAAACGCCATGCGGAAGGAACAGGCTTAGGATTGGCGATTAGTCATAAGATTGTCAGGCTGATGGGCAACCAGATTCAAGTCGAAAGTCAACTCGGAGTGGGGAGTACGTTCAGTTTTGAGGTCAGCTTGACAATCGCAGACAACTGGGCGCAACCGCTTTCGAGCAGCCATGGCCAACCCATCAAAGGCTATGAAGGTTCGCCTCGTCATCTACTCGTTGTAGATGATCGATGGGAAAACCGTTCAGTTTTGGTGGACTTGCTAAAGCCGCTTGGGTTTAAGCTGACTGAGGCGGAAAATGGTCAAGAGGCGCTAATCAAAGCCAGACAAACTCCCTTCGATTTGATCTTGACCGATATCATGATGCCCGTTATGAATGGCTTTGAAATGCTGAAGCAATTACGCAATGATGACGCCATTAAGCAGTTAACGGTGATCATTTCATCGGCGTCGGTGTCGGATATGGATCGGCAAATGAGTTTAGAGGCTGGCGGCGATGATTTTCTGCCTAAACCTGTTGATGCGGAGGAGTTGATGCACCTGCTGGCTAAGCATTTACAGTTAATTTGGATATATGACGACTCTGAGGCTGACTCTACGGCTGTCGTCAGTGATGAGAAGGATGAACCCCTGGTGGCTCCGCCAGCGGAAGATTTGCAACTCCTATTTGAGTTGGCCCAGGATGGTTTGTTGATCAAGCTGGCAAAAACGGCTGAGGAAATTGGGCAAAAGAGCGATCGCTATCTTCCCTTTACCCAGAAAATTTCACATCTAGCCAGGCAATTTGAAACTGAAAAAATTGAGATGTTACTTCAGAAATACTTTCACTCTTGACCTGGAAAAATGATCCTGAGTGAGCCTTCGGGAGATTCCTCGCTCTGCTCGAAATGACATCCTGACGTTGCCCTGTTTTAAGTATGTAATTTTGCAGGCCTACTCAGGGCAGGCAATCACCAAACCCTCATGGTGGTTGGTTTCAAATTGTGGGCAACTTTAGGGTAACAGCAAGTTTTCCGATGTCAGACCATGATCTTAAAATATCGTTTTTCCACAACAGCAATTGTGATGCTAATTGGTGTAACAGCTGTCTTATTGAGCACAGGTTGCACCACGTCTTCCCAAAGCGGCTCTAATGAATTACTGGGCGACAACCCTAATTCCACAGTTAAGCAAACTAAGGATTCAGAGCAACAACTGAGTAGTCTTAATATCGCCATGAGTCCTTCTCAAAGTTCGGAAGATCAAAGGCAAAAGCGTCAATTGCTAGCTGAATACCTCCAAGATCAATTGGGATTGCCCGTTAATATTGAAATTCCTCAAGACTATGAAACAGCGATTGATTTAATTGCAGAAGGAAAGGTGCAAATGGCCTATTTAGGACCCTTTTCCTATGTTAAAGCCAAGCAACGGAATTTTCAGCTCGAACCTCTGGTTGCCTACATTGACAAAAGGACCGGAAGACCCTGGTATACCAGTGTGATTGTCGCGAATACCCAGAGCGGAATTAAAACTATCGAAGATTTAAAGGGTAGGCGTGTTGGTTTTGTTAATCAATCATCAACTTCTGGATATCTAGTTCCTGCCGCTTATCTAAAAAGCCATAAAATCGACCCAGAAAAAGACTTCGGAGAACTTCAATATACCGGCAGCCATAACAGCAATGCTGTGGCTTTAGAGTCTGGAGAAGTCGATGCAATTGGGATTAATATGCCGACCTATTTAAAAGCTCAAAAATCGGGGCGACTCCCCCTTGATAAATATCAAGTTATCTGGGAATCTGACCCCATTCCCAATGCTCCCATCGTCATCTCTAGACAGCTACCCCATCAGCTGAAGTCTAATTTACAGAAAGCATTGATTAATGCGCCGCAAGATCTAGCGGCGCTTAGCGGCGCCAAATCCGATGGCTATACGTTAGTTAGAGATGAAGACTATGAACCCATTAGAACGCTACAAAGGATCTTAGAAATAGATTCTGTTGACTAGAAGTCGATGAAGATAACAACAAAATTTATTAGTTCCTCCATATTAGTTGTTATGCTGATCACTCTGGTAATGAGTGGGAGTTCTCTTTACTCAG
>JAAUYH010013040.1_pt1 | contig 32744 bp, 20 predicted proteins | sample 7278061 | NCBI WGS metagenome assembly JAAUYH01 (sample SAMN14350203, study PRJNA611818) | marine sediment metagenome | isolation source: surface marine sediment (0.6m) | place: French Polynesia: Moorea | collected 2018-08 | reverse complement strand
CAGCACGATGGGTGCGGACCGCATCGTGCTAAGTCTATCACTGAATTTCTACGTTCGAAAAATATTGAAATACTACCGTGGCTCGCCCAAAGCCCGAATTTAAATCCAATTGAGAACGCTTGGGGTATATTGAGGAAGCAACTACGTGATACTTCTACGTTCCCATCGAATGCTGATGCTCTATTCGACGCACTATCTACAATATGGAATGCACTACCGGATGGTTATTTCCGTACCTTAGTGCAGTCAATGCCACGTCGAATTGCAACAATGAAAAAAACGAAGGGTGCCCTACAAAGTATTAGTACAGCATTAAAAAATAAATGATGGTTTGATACTTCACAGCTCTGTCTTTAATTTTCCCGCTACGTTGCAAAATTAGGGTTGTTCTATCTTTTTTTCTACCTACTGTACAGTACAATGTAGAACTAGTCCTACAGTACTGACAAGAATTTCTCATTTCAAACTCGATTCTGCCGAAAATCATTTAACTGAAGCTGATCTCGATTTCTTATTCGCAAGTGTAAAATATAGCTTGTCTTTCTCGAAATGGGATTTTATTTCTAGTAAACCAGCTCGATTTCAAAAAGATTCCACTTAAGTGATTATCAGAAGATTTCGAGATGTGAATGAGGAAGAGTAGTAGAACAAGGTCCATGAAAAAGAACAGAAAGCTTTCGAAAAATATCGTACATGTACAGCCCAATAGTCTAAAAAGTATTCTCTAAAGTCCTCGATCCGTCCGGTACACCCGAAATCCCGTCTCAGCGATAGAATGAGTAAGGATTGCATCTGAAAAATACACATTTATTTTCGTGACGTCAGTTTTTAATTCGAAAAGTTAACTAAATGTGATTTTGTACCATCATCGAAAGGCATTCTCCTAGGTAACTAAAAGAGTCTAATAGCCTTCGGTGTTAACGATTGTATTAATCAAGCGTATGGAACTACTGCAGTACTGCTATAGCGTCTTTCGGCAACTGAGTGAAGTCACCTTGCTCGCTAGAACTAGCTCTGGAATGTGTCACTTCTGTTAATTGTCTAAACCACGACCGACCACTGTGCGATTTCTCGAGCAGAACGGCTTGCTTTGTGACTGCGAATCGTCACAAATGACTCTTCAATCATGTGTGAGGTGCCTCTCTGAGCACCTATAAATCTGATGACTGTACACAATGCTACTGGGAAGCACGTTACATCGGCTGTCTCAACACAGCATAATCTTCACTAATTCGAAAACATTTGCGACCCATCGAGCACTTCATGAGACACTCAAGGCAGCAATCAAATCCAGTCTCCTTCATCGCGAGGTCTGTGTCTTGCACATTTTTCGGTAAGTTTAGAGAAGAAAGGAAAGCAATGCTGTATGCTCATACGACCCAATCATGGTCGTCGTCCACACTGGAGAGGAACTTTGTTACTCTCTGGGATACAATTCACGCCACAGATGACAGATGCAAAACTGAACAATAGCTGCTGATGATTTCTACATTTCGGGAATATTCGAGTCTTCTTCCTAGAATTTTGGTTCTTCTGCAGCCTTTTCTAAGTCACTATTCTCAATTAGAAATTCACATATCGTGCTGCAGTTTACGATATCTCAGTTGAGAATGAGATACTATCCTATGCAGTGCTTCTCGTGTCACCAATGAGACTAAGGGGTCTGTGATAGGCACGTCATAAGCATACTTCATAATCATTGCTTTCGTGTGACACTATAACGTCTAGAAATGGATGACCTTGATTCTCTGTTGGGGTTAGATTTGAAGTACGCAGCAAGTGGGATTTACTTGTGACTTGACTTCTTTTTCTTTTTCGACGCATCAAGGGAATGGCCTAGAGAAAGATGTGGCGGTGACTTAGTAACCTTCTTCGTCTTGATTAGAGGAGCGTTAGGAACGTTCTTCTTGGAACTCGATGGCGCCATGTCTGCGAGGTTGGATTCAGACGACGCAGGAATTGTCGCTGTTAATTCACAATCAGGACTCCGCTTTATATGCATTGCATCCGAGTCATACCAGTCGCCTTGCAAGATGACTGTACTCTGAGATCTCGAGAAACCGATCACAACTTTTGCAGCCAATCTGCACAACCGTCATGCGTACGTGTCGCACACTTCGTGTAATAAAAACGACACCAAAAATTCTGCAACTAATTGGCTCACGCGACTGTGACAATCGTTGCAATGGGCGGTTTGCGACTAAAGGGATTTCACGCAAAATCGTTTTCCCTCACCGTTCGTGGAGATATGAACCGCTCGGACAATGAATCGTCCGTGGTTTCATTTGCAAAAGCCTCCACAGTCCATTGTGCAATATTGAAATGGCAACGGTGGCTCTTCCTCTTGTTGTTCGATGAGCGCAATGGTTTCTCCTGGACTCGTCATAATCAAAAACAGTTGTGTGACCTATCTGCCTGTAAACTGTTCGACTTCGTATCTGGAATAAATTTTGACTGTCTGTTGTTGAAAAGTAGATCTGTGATAGTCACGATCGAGAAGTATTATGATGCCAATCCTTCTCTAGATGAAAATGCAAAAACCATGTTGTACGAGTAGAATATCCGAAAGAATCACGAAATTTATCTATTGCGGGATTTTGACTAGTTCACTTGCTTGGCGCAGGTTGTTGTGGCACCTCAGGCACCTTGCCTATGAGAATCGTGGTTCTCAGTTTGGTGTAACGATTACTTTTACAATTGAACCTTCCAGCTAATAAATTTTTATAAACCTTTCTAGCGAACCTTCACTATGATTTATATTCAGGCCAAGCATCGGGAGGACCTTCAAAAATAAAAATGAGACTTCCAGACTCGGACCTTCTTCGGCAATGCTTGTCGAGGTCCTGAAGTCTTTTCTAATGCGAACGCATTCAATATTAAAAAGACGTTACAAACAATCTAGCTTGTAATATTTGCAAGATCATATGTTTTCACGATTTGGAAGGTACTAGAATCTGTAAAAACCGTTAGCTTCGGACACAGTTTCAAAACACCAGGAATTGGTCGCAATCAACTGCGATTGCAATTGAACTGATTGCTAACTTAATTGAGTATGCCTGCTGAATAGAATAATTGATAGATTTTTGTTTCTTGTATTCTAGTTTAAAGCAGAGAGTTCGTTCCAGGGAAGGTACTAGAACATCAAGCTGTTATGGCTCAGACAAAAACTTTCCCCCACAAGCAAAGAAATTGTTGAGCTTTTCATGGTGAAAGAAAGAGAAGTATGCAAAACCATTTTGCTGAGATCAAATCCAGGAGGAAGCAGATCTGTGAATTTACTCTTGTACTCGTGCCCAAAAGGAAGCAACTGTAAAGATGGAGGAACCTACTCATTCGAAAAAGGTGCAGGATAATCTAACCCTTTTCGGCATCTAAAATCCTGCTTAGCAAGTGGTAACTTGAGTAATTTGTATTAATAGTACTATGATTCCTTAAAGGAAATTCAAAATAGAAGTCAGTGCGATATAACAAAGTATTTTCTCACATCTTTATCCTACACGGAGTCAGAGAAAGCCCTTTTTGCGTACATGAAGTATGTTGCTCTACTAGGAAACCCTATCGCTCATATTGAAATTTCTATTTTGAGAAATCTTAGCAAGTTCTACACCGTTTTCGGATACAAACTATTCAGTGATTGCTTGATCGAACTAGTGAAACTGGTAGAGGCTAAAATTGCACATAAAATAGAAAATACTAGAGAGGCACTAATGTATGACGCTTGGACTCGCAATGGTACTCATTATATAGGTCCGTATGCCTCGTATGTATGTAAGAAAGCAGTATCCTACGAAGAAGTTCAAAGAACTCAAGAATAAACGAAGTCTACTTTGATTACCATAAGTCCAATGCCCGCCATTTGCAGCACGGATTACGATGATCATCAAAATAACCATGCGACGAATACGTTCAATGCTGAAGTTCACATTTATCATTTCGAAAATATTTTTGACTACTTTAATCTAAACTTCAAGAGTTGGGTACTTTGTCAAATTGTTGACAGCGCAGCTGCTAATAGAAAAATGCTCAAATATTATCAGGGCCTCATATCGGCTGTATGAATCACAAACCTACCCTAGAGGTAAAACATATGCTGAATATGGATATTAACATGGAAAGTACATTGAGAGAATTTTACGCAATCATGAAAATCTGCAAGATCGAATTGAAAAATCGTGCAACCTTTCAAAATTTGACTGATCTCACTCCAGTAATCGCCAATGAAACACGATCGACAGCAAAGTATGATATGTTGCAGCGTTTCAATACGATATGTGAAAAACTATTACCAGTAGCTGATACAGAGTCAACAAAATTGGATATTGATGCTAGCCCTCAGTTTCGAAGACAGGCATTAAGGGTGGAGAAACAACTAGCACAAACTAATTTAGTAACCCAGAAGCTGCAGAAGAAAAATTTGAGTTTAGCAGAATGTAGAATCTCGATAGAATCTCTTCTGGAATGTGTCGAGAACGGGAGAGATGAACTAGGTAACCCATTTTATCGAAGCAAGTTTCAAGGTTTATACGTGTCTGCTAATGTAAAACTATCCTCGGATGAAAATTTCGAGTCAGGTGTAGTTAAGATACTACGTGGGCTACCTGATTTAATGACAGAAATTGAAAAGAGAGCCTGCAGAGCACTTCTAGTTCAACCAGCAATTTAAAGTGAAAATGAAACTGAACAGGAAGATCAACTCTTTGTACTTGAAGTTATAAGATCTAAAAAACAAAAATTAATCAGACCTAGGTATGGGCAACGGCTAGCTATCGGCTAGCCGGCTGAGGCAGAATGGTGAGCCGGCTAGCTGCGGCTACAGCCGGTTAGCCGCGGCTTAGCCGGCTAAACTAACAATAATTTAAGAACCTATTCCATGACCGGAGGGTTACTAGAATACGGATATGCTCGTCCGTAAGCCGAGTTCTATCGGCGCGGACTATATGTCCGCTGTCCGAGAACGTCGACTCCGCCGGAACACTAGATGCCCTGATCATTAGAGTATCACGCGCCAACAACGCCATCTTAGGGTACTTATATTGGCCTTCTCGTTTCCACCACTCGATGAAATTAGTTAAGGATCTGTCCTTCTGCGCTGTGGCACAGAAATATCTGTCGATTTCATCCGCATTTGAGTCTTGGTCACTGTCATCTTCAGATTCAAAGAGCAAATAACGGGGACCCTTTTCTTTGTTCTTCTCGTTTTCTTGATTGAACTCAACATCGTACGCGTCTTCAATAAAGCATCGTATGGTTTCCTTGATTTCTGTATGATCGCCTTCTTTCCTTGAGATTCGTGGATCCAGTGATGCAAATATTTCATTGTGCTCCGACATGAGATTTGGCTTGTATTTTGTTAATTTTCGTTTCAGTAATGCAGCTGCATTTCTAACAGCGGGAAGTACAGTAGTGCTTGCCATGGCATCATTACATTGTTTCAGTAATCTCTGTAAAATCTTAGACTGCAGCGATATAGTACTATTGTTACTCGCGCTACTCATCTCGGTAACTTCGGCGGGAAGCTTCAGAAATTCAATGATAGTATTCAACTTTTCCCAGCGTTCTGAGGAGATAGCCTTTCCTCTTATGGCATCAGAAGCCCGATCATCATTGCAAATACTTTCAAATACATCCCTTAGTTGATAGGATTTACTAACCATATGAAACATTGAATTCCATCTGGTTTCCACATCCAAATTTGGAACTTCTGTTATGGTCGGCTTGTTCAAATGTTTTTGAGCTTCCTTAAACAAATCGCGGTTAATCTGACTCAGTCGAAACGATTTCAACAATGATCGAACATCTTCGCTTTCTCCCATAATTGTTTCGACTGCATCCTTAACTCTAAGATGCACGACGTGACAGATGTAACGAATATGCCAGTGTTCTGTTAGCTTTCTGTCGTACTTCGAGTTCAAATATTTCCGAACATGCTCCATTGCTGCCGGTATCTCACTTCCATTATCAGTGGTAACTGCAGTGACTTTCTACTCGATTTGAAAATCATGTATTATTTTAAGTAACAAACTCTTCGTAGACGACTGGTCATGTGGCGGAGGAAAGTGAACGAAGTCTAGAACCACATTTTGTAACTCGAAGTTATCATCTATCCAGTGTGCCGTCACCACAAAGTAACCTCTCAATGTTCTTGAAGACCATACATCGCAGGTCAATGTAATATTAGAATCCACTTTTCGAATACATTCCTTAATCATGGGCATTCGTTCCTTAAATTCATTTTCTATTTCGCGCACAATAGTACGGCGGCTTATAGAAGGTACGTGCTTATTCAAGGTCTGGATAAAATCACGGAATGCTTTGTTCGTAACCATGTTGAAGGGTAATTTTGCATCAACAATGAGGCGGGCTAATGCAGTGGTAGCCTTCTTTTGCGTTTCTTTGTCCATGATATTGTGTCTCTGCACTAGTGCAGTTCGACTCAGCGTAGTCTGGGTCAGGTCATGATAAACTTCTCTGTTTTCGATTCTGTGCATGCTTTTCAAATGTCGGGATAGATTCCCGGTAGCAGTAGTCAAGCGAAATAGAGCTGGGTGCTTCTTGTTGTTTCAAATGCACTCTAAGCACACAACATTGCTCCCTCTTGATTCGAAGTGATTCCATACCCATGAGGATTTCTTTCGCTTCTTGCGAGCATCATTCGAAAGAGCAATAGTGTTCTCTGATGCGCTTCCGTGAGATATCTCTTGACTTGGGTTGGAGATAATTTTTTGAGTAGAGGCTGGTCCGTCATCGTCCGACATTTTGGAAGGAATCGGGATACTGGATTGGAACTGAGATAACAGAAGAACTTTAGCTCTCCAGAGTCGAACTATATGAAGTATTTAAATTTCAAAAATTGTTGTTATGAACGGTACTTTAATTTGAAAATCTTTAGCTGCGAAGCTGTTCGGCATTCCGGCTGCCAGAATTCGGCAGCCGACTCAAGCCGGCTAGCATTTAGCCGCCTCAGCTATCGGCTAGCGGCTATCTGCCCGTGCCTGATCAGACCAAGCAATAACAACGTTGGTCACATGGGAAGCATATTCTGAGCGACAACTGTTAAAGGATGTCACCTCTACTTTTCGAGTGAATCATGTTTCTAAAATTTAATAAGCGTTTCTGGGATCAATCAACAGTTGCAGCAGCACATAAAAACGCCCGTGACTTGCAAAGAGTGGCCCGGAAGACTGAATAATAATAATAATAATATCAACGTATGGTTTCTACAACTCGGAATACAGTTCTCTGTATTTTTGAATTGCGCATAAATAATTGTAATTGAAAGAATTGTTAACTTAATTGCTCAGAAATAGGTAATTGGCATTGACTATCAATTTCCCCCGAACAGCAATCGATAAAAATTGTATTGGACCTTTCCCTGCAAAACAAGAAAATTAGAGCATAAGCTACACCATTTGACTTGCTGTTAATAGAATGTGGCTTTGAGCTTCGGCCAAAGAATCTTGCCTGATTACTGGGGTATTCACCTAAAAGCTAATTTGGATAGTTATATCTCTATTCGGAAAGTTCCCTGGTTACGTCTGCATGACAATGCTATATATATATATTAGCAATATAATTTCAATGTGCAGCTACGAGCTCCAACAGAAAAGGAAGTAGCCAATTTTAAGTCCGCATGGTAACTGATTTATGTCCAGTTGACGGTTATTACAGAACTGTCTAGACCATATATCGTATTGAATGAAATTTCACAATTCAATTATCTCCCCATCGCAACCAAGGTTCAGTTCAAATTATGTCTATTCGACTATACTGCAACTCACAATGGAAGTTTGAAAATTCCCATATGCTCCGTATTTTATTGGCACATAATTAATGTTGGAGACCACGAAAAACAAATTGCGTAATCACGTTTTTCTAAGACTCGAAATCTGTGGATGCTATATCAGAAGTATGTCAACAAACTCAATTATTATCGTTACTAGAGAAGGTGGCGTACCTGTCGCAGGCCATCCAAAAATTCGTAAAGCATCATCAAACTTCACTGAACTAGAATAGTTCGATAAGCCATCTTGCAGGACGTATTGCCAAAGATCGACTGATAAAATTAATTTATTGCAGGGCATCTCGTGTGGAAAAGGACTCAATGGACAACGGTCTTTCTACACACTCAGCTCCTTTGCGATGAGTGATGTCCGAGATTCCGAGAAAGGAAACTGTGCTTACCCCCAGGTCAAGGAGTTCATGTGGTATTTAGTTGAGTATAGTAGTGATCAAATCATTATCTTCCTTTACATTCAAGTAAAATTCGGACTTTTATATAGTGTTGGTCGAGATTCCAGAAATATCTTTTCTAGAATGTGGATACTGTGATCAAAAATCGACTTCTCCATTTAAAGTTATCCAATTGTAGTTGATTGTCTACCCTTTTTTGTTGTTTGCATTAGTTCAAGTAAATTTACCTCAACTGTCGTTGAGGCACGATCATCTTGAATTTCATCAGAACAACATTTCCTATCTTCTCCACCCTCTTCAATTTCTCGTTCAATAGTTCCTTCTATATTCTTTTACAGTCCGAAAGGTTATCTCACCAGATAGAAACACCCGTATTGCTCGAATTAATTTCTATAAACAACATGAGTGCTCAAATATGACTTTAGAAACGTCTAAAATGGGTTGTACCAACTAAAAATCAATTAAAACGCACAAACTGCTTATTCCTGAAGAGTCTAGAATGATACAGGGGCTAACCGACAAATATTGCTCGAGTATAAGAGCACATAATTGCTAGACTTAGAAGCTATACGACACCATATTCTGAAATAAGGTAGAACTGTTCTAATCTCGTCGACAATAGATTAAAGACAGTCTATCTCTTCTCCCACACCTCGGAACAGACTTGGTATTCTCTATTGAAGCTTCGCTTTCAACATGACCACAACCTTTGCGTCTTTTGTTATAGTCACCCTGCAGATTCATGATCCATATTATGTGCATTGATTTAATTTAGGTTTTCGTAAGGATCCGAATCTTGAATCATCAGTGAAGAATTACAATACTTCGATACTAGGAAACACACCAAATATCAAGGCAATTTGACGTTTCGTAATTGTGACAAGTAATTGTGACAGGCTAACGGCTCGAGATTTTTGCGTTATTCAAATTCTAAAATCAATGAAATAACACTATATCTGGGCGATTCTTGTAAATCTACCATAGGAAGCAACTGAAAGCCCACAGGCAGTTGTTGTTGTGTGTTATTGATGCCCTGATTTTCCGTATGTGCTAGTATGCATAGGCAAGCAAAACGCAGATTGATGTAATTTTACACAGACACAAATCAAGAAAGTACTCGAATAATCTCTAATGCAAGATTGCCTGTTCTGAAACAGTGTGTATTGGGTCACGCTCAGAAAGAATGGCACATAATGATGAAAGCAGCTTACAACGAACCAATGACAATCCAAAAATTTGCATCACTGCGGATTTGAGGACAACTTCATCGCCGTTCCCAAAGGCTGCAAATAGCAAATTTCTCAGAAGGAAAAAATTTCTATCTTGATACGCTGATTCAGAACTACCTCTCACAGTTTAATTTAGGTTTTTTAGTTGTTTCAAAACAAGTACAAGCCGCCACAAGAGAGAGGAATAAACTCACAAATTCTACTCATTCACTGTCTTTTGAACGCTTAGATCATGCTAAATCTCGATGAGTCTAGTTTCGAGTAGTTTACATCGGAAACGGAATGTTTCTTCAGCGAATAGCAGGACTTGTTCGAATTTGCTGTAGCATCTAAGGGATTATTAAGTACGTCCAATTCACCTGGAAGGAAGTATATATAGTGTACTATCTTATATTCATTTCAAATGCACTCATATGGGAGATTGCTTCTTTTCTGAAGTGTTTCACGATCATGCAACGCTGTAATTAATTGAAAGTTTCAAAAAACATGCTGTACTACGTTCCGGATTATACACTACAATATGGTGATATTTCAATATTTATAAATAGCCTCAAATTTTCATACATTCCTTCCATTTTCAGAGCTTACTATTTCGATATTAAACTAGAAAAAATTTAGATCAGAAAAAAATAATAATTCTCCGAGATCTCCACCAATACGTTATTGTTCATTGTTTAATTTTTGCCAAAAAAACCCGCACACCGATGAGAGCACTGTACTCTTGAAGCACTACTTTGCCCCTTTTCTTCCTTTTTATTCAATTCCTCCTAATTGCCTTCTTTCCCTTTCTAATCCTTTTCTTAGAACGCTTTTATGTTTTTCTATCGATTCCTTTTCTCTTTCAATCAACAATTTATGATGGGAACAACCGTTTCTTACAGATGCACGTGAACCAGAACTTTCTATCATTTATCTGCAATCTGTGATATTTTAAATTTTTCTCTTGGACACAATTTTCAGTTGTATTAGCTGTACTCTTACAGTTGTGTAAGCTCTGCTTACTCTGTAAGCACCCCAGAAGCGGCTCTTGGCGGAGGGCCCGGATCTCACTTCGGAGAGGCAACAGGCGTTCTGCGATCGAGGTTCTCTTGTCAGCATGGCTGACACTGTCCACTATCCGTTGCTTCTGTAAGATTTCTTTCATACCTATTGAGCAATATAAATACTACCTCGGCCATGATTTCTTGGTCACCGATATATCATCCTGAGCTGCCTTTTCTTGTTCTCCCCCAACCATACTGTACCGTATAATTAGATATGGGCACTGCCCGCTCTAGCTCGAATGGACTACTCTACAAGCTTATGTTTCAGTTGAGTGCTCCGGGGAAGGAATATTGGGCTATAATTGTAGACGTTGCGCGATCCTCCTATACTAACGATTCAAGCTCTACTATTGCGGGAAGGTTCTCAGAACAGGTAAATCGGAAAAAAATCCTTGACTACTATCGTCGGGTGGAATCAAGTCTCGCATCGCCGCCCTTCTGCGTCGAAGACCATGCGCCGATTAGGGTAATACTCCGCCGAAGTGACGGATGAGTCTAGGTTGGCGTCGGCTCTTGCGTCCGCCTCTGCTTCCATCATTAACGTAACGGCCGATGACATGAGATTGCCGCGTAACAGGTCGCACTGCAATTATCACTCACTCACAGAATGCGAGCCTGCCGCCGCCGCCCACCACGCAACCGCATCCCGCAAATAGTGAGGTCTTTGGGAGAGTTGCGTCTTAGGCTCAGGGCAAGTTCTATGAGAACGAAAAGAACTTGAGTGGACCGGCGCGAACAGATGCGTTGGAGGGTACGCCGTTGAATATTTGTAAATCACTGATGTGTTTCTACCTATCTTAATGTCCATGAAATAGTCTTAGCTTTCTTTCGTTTACCATATTCTCTGAGTAAGTTCCAGTGTTGTATACCGGATGTCTGCTTTGTAAAAAAAGGTTTGCTGGATAGATTCGTTAAATAATTTTTATTTGTTGAAGTAGACTGACTTATAAATTTTTTAAATGGTATAAAGCTTACATTGCGCACAAAATCTTTATTGTAAGTGATTTGACAATTCTGATGAAATTAAAAAATTTTGAAAATTTTCCTGATTACCTTATAGTTTGACTTGGAATAATTTAATTATCGTACAAGTATGAATGGTAATATTTTCAAATCTTATTGTATATCTAATTTACAATATATTTAAGTTCGAATCAAAACTAGTTCGATTCTTTTTGACTGTAAACTACAAACACAAAATGTCGTTTACATCACAAGAAAAAGGACAAATTCTGGCTGAGTACTACCAGACGAGGTCAGTAACGAGTACACAGCGTTGGGTACGACGTGTAATTCAAAAATCTACTCCGAGTCAGCCCACCATTTACTCGTGGGATAGACCTTTCCAAGATCGTGGCAATTTTCAATATCGAAGAGGAAACGAGAGGCCCCGAATTGAAGATGATGTAGTCCAGCAGGTGCAAGATTTGTTCTCAAATCATCCTCGCACGAGTACAAAGAATGCTTCTGAACAAATTGGTATATCAACAGCCTCGATTCATCGCATCCTTCGGCGAAGGTTTTTTCTCTTCCTTACAAACTGCAAAATCGCCAGCATCTGACGTCAGTATACAAGAGAAAGCGCATGGATTTTGCTGAACACTGTCGAACACAATCAGAAAGATGTGAAGATTATGTTTCAAAGATAGTTTTCTCCGAAGAATGCACGTTCAGGTTCAATGGAACCGTAAACAGACAAAATGTGCGAATTTGGGGAACGGAATGCTCTCACGTAGTGAATCACGTGCCCAGACATGGCGAAAAAGTAACAGTTTGGTGCGCAGTTTCGAAGGACAGGGTAACAGGGCCCTACTTCTTCGATGAAGAGGCTGTAACTGGAGAATACTACAGAAATATGTTACAAAGCTATGCTCTGCCAAGACTGAATAGGTTGAGATTTCCTTACATTTTTCAACGAGACGGTGCTCCTCCGCACTTTACTATTCAGACAAGAAGTATATTGAATAATAATCGCTCGAATAGATGGATTGGTAGAGGTTCGGAAATCGGATGGCCTTTGTACTCACCCAATTTAACGCCTTGCGATTTTTTTCTTTGGGTTCACGTGAAGTCAATGGTTTATACTTCACCAATTACTTCGATACAAGAACTCAAGAGCAGAATTACTTCAGCTATTAGAAGTATTGACAGAAATATGCTACGAAATGTATGGGAAATACAACAATTAGATTAGATTTCATTATTACTACACGCGGAAGCCACATAGAATATTGGACATAAATATTTAAAATTGATAACGTACTGCAGAATCTTCCGATTTGTGTTTGAACTTCAAAGAGAAATAACAATCCATACCAAACAACACCTTTGTTTCATCTTTGTTTTCGGATTTTTTTGTAAACTGTTAGTAATTAAAATTTTTTCAAACTGAACATCAATAATACATGCTTCATTTACTTCATGTTGCCTGTTTCTGTCAAAAATTTGGTTATTTTCAAACCCAATCTATAGAGCACAATTATGGAAGAATCAATAGTTCCGGGCAAAAGCTAGCAAAAGTTCAAATATTGGGTATATTTTAGTCATTTACCATGCAGTCGTTTTGACAAAACGTTCCTTTTGACAATATTTTTCATATCGAATAGAAAAAAGCCGTAGATGCCTTCCTTCATAATGTTTCTAGCTTAATCATCTCAATAAAAATAGTTCTAGTGGGACGTCGGCTGCTCCATTCGAGTTGTACTTCGTAGTAAAGATTCTCAGTACAGCTTTATTGGCTTGAGCTCAAAATCTATTTCTTTCTTCTATTTCTGGTATCAAGCATACTCTCGATCTGTTACGCAAAGCCTTAAATTTTCTCTAGAAGTATTTCCGTACTTGACCAATAACCATCGACGACATTTTCCTTCGATTCCTACCGAACTGCTAAATATCCATGAGAAATAATTGTTTTATGAGGATATTTCACTTGTATTGATAAGTCCCCACTGTTTTGAAAGGAGGACTATTCTTCTATAATTATAGTTCATAAAATCTGATCTTTTTTCCATTTTTTAAGGCAAAGGATCTTTTCAATATAAGCGAGCTTCCCCTATGTATCTAGATAAGTTGCAGGAATATCCTATAGAAATTGTGACATTCACTGAATCAAATAAAATGAAAAAGGAAATCAATTTCGTGAAACTAGAACAGAAAAATTTTGAAAAGGCTCTCGGATCCGCTATTCATTTTACCTATCGAATTCTCTGGGTTGTACCAATTAATTCAAAATACTGATTTGTTACATTTTTCATTTTTGAAAAATATTGTAAACTGAGTATTTGAGACAAATTACGGTACCACCATTATTGGGACCAGCACATCCAGTGTCGTCTGATTTAATCAAATAATCGTTTTCACATATTATATTTACTGTTTGTAAACTACTCCAATCTGCTTTAGTAATACAAGGTCTCCGATAAAAAAGTTGAGATTTGAATTCTGCTACATTTCCAGAAATGTAACTGAATCATCCCCTTCACTAATGAAATAACATATCCGCCCTCTCAGCTTTGTAATTCACTTCCAAACTATGCAGTCGAAAGTTGTCGCATACGATAAAATGAACAAAACTACTACTCTAATAAAAAAATAAACAATTCGTGAAAACAGCTGAGTTCGAATTCGCAAATTCGATTTTATTTTTAAGTTTTTAAGAATGTATCTACGAACTCATATCACATATGGGGACTTCTATTTTTCGAAGATATATTGGATCACAACTATAGTCTCAAGTTGATCGAAACGAAATTTACTCGTATGAAGCAGTCGAACTCAATTCACTGGAAAAAAATCTGATCCAGTATGACAACTACAATACAGATAGAAACGAAAATTCAAAGCTAGGAGAGGCGATCGTGGTTTCATTTGTACCTCTACCTCCCCATATGATCTTCACACCGGAAACGTTGCTGCTCATTTTAGAGATTACAGCTAAAACACGAAGAAGGAAAAATATGTTGTATTTAAATATGTTAGAATTATTCATCAAAGTTTTTGATTTGTGGGGGCACATGAGTAGAAATCATTTATTCTTTGCAGACGCTTGAGCCCAATCATCTATCCATGTGAATTGAAAATTACTCAATAAATAATTGTACCTGTTATAGCGAAATAAGGGTCTTTTAACAAATGACATAACGTCTTCTAGTAGAATCTCAGGTGCAAGAGGAGCGAGATAATCTAATTTCAAAGCATCAAAGTTGTTCTGGGTATAAGATTGGACCATAATTCAATTAATCGAAACTCAAGACAATCAGCCAACAAGCAGATACTGTGAATAACCGTTTGATTCCTAACATCTACTTTCCGCCTTGTACTTCAAAACTGCATATTTATCCTGTTTGTCTACACTAGGAGGATTCGTTACTTCTCGTTTCACTCATAGTCTAGAAATATATTTCAAAGTGAATTCTAAAATAATATTCTAGAGAAATAAATATCTGTACCTCTGCCTGAAATAAGAAAATGAATATAGTTTGGATTGTATTCATCAGGACCGCTTCCTCTTTGAAATTCTCAATTAACCATCGTCAAAGATTATTTCGAACGAGTCGTGTAATGATGAGCAAGCTGAACTCATTGAGTAAATCAACTTGCAATGAATGATTTGTGACAATTTGCTCCTGCAACAATTTTTTCGTTTTCGTCAGGTTGATGGCCAGCAAGGTCTCAGAATTATTCCAGATTCCCGTAATTCGCAAGTCACCAAATGGTTCTCTATATGTAACGATGATGCGCGGGGCTTAATTCTCCGCGAATCTTTTTCATTGATGCGTCATTTTCATGTTTAACAAATACTACCACCGTTCCAAAAAGAACGTCGCATTGCTAACTAGGAATAATTCGAACCTGCCGAGGTTCATACCAAATATTATCGAATAAATAGAAAAACTAACAGTTTCGAATTACTGGTACTTAAGAATGCGACAATCTTTTTGGAACGGAGGTAGTACTAAGGACAAGGTCGATGTACTAATTCATGATCTACCTTGTCTTTGAGTCCACCTGACGTGAAAACAATTCCTACAATGATTCTAATAGCTGTATTTATCGCCTACGTGCTCTGTCTGAAAAGAGAAACAAGTCAGGCACGAAATTGTAGGAGAAGAAATCCCCGAAAACATCATCATTATTGATTCTAAGGAAAATGGTACCTTCAGTGAACGAACTACAGATAGTTCTAGTGCTGAAGACCCTGAGATTGAGTAAGTCACGGACGATTACAATCTTGACGACCTTGATGTCGTAGACTTCAGAGCTTTCATGTGACTTGAACAGGTTGTAGCCCCCATCCGCATTGGATCCGACTCAATAGAATTGAAAACAAGCTCATGACTTAAAACTTCAACTTGAGCAACTTTACTATCTCTGTTGCCTTAACCTCTGTATTGTGATCGACTTGTGGTAGACAAGCCGCTTCGATGGATTCGTCTTCTAGAACATCGACGGGTACAATCTGTGTCCCAACTTTGCGTCAAATTCTGCATGATATGAAGTTGAAAGAGATTTCATTGTTGGAATATAGTTGAGGACTAAAGTTTCAAGAAATCTCAGTGATCGAACGAGTTAGTTAATAGGAAGGATTAATAATAAGCGATTCCAAAAATTATTCACCGCTTAGACATCGCTTCAACGATATGCACATTGCACTATTGCGTGCCCGCGTTGAACACAAAAACGTTAAGTAATGAGTATGTGACGAAGGCGGCATAGACAGCCAGCAAGAACCAGCCAAGCGGTTTTCCTAGTTTCCACTTGAATAGTGGCAGGATGAGCAGTAACAGGATGATGATTGCGAACAGCACAGCAATGGGGATGACGACGCTGGACAGCGGTTTGACGGTCACATCAACCCCAGTCGATTTGATTAGTCCACCCACAAACCATGGCAGACCCAGTCCAATCAGCACATCAAAAACATTGGAACCAATCGCATTGCTGACGGCCATGTCACCACGCCCCTTCTTCACAACTGAGATCGATGCCAGTGCGTCAGGCACACTCGTACCTGCAGCAAGGAAAGTGAGGCCCATAACCGCACTGGGAATACCGATAAAACATCCCGCGATTCGTGCAGCTTCCACCATTATATACGAAATACCCATTACCCACAAAATGGAGATTGTGAATGTTCCAATCCATTTCGGCGGTGTCTTACCAAACACTTTGAAGTTCCACTCTGCCGGATAGTAATTGCCGGAACAGTCGGGAACAGTCCAGATGAACAGCAGGCGCCACGGGAAAAAGAAGGGAAACATTATCCATTCAGAAACAGTAGACGGTAGTGGCACTTCAAGAAAGCGTTTCACGTTCTCAGGTTTTTCGTCTTCCACAATCTCTTCGAGAGACATGTCAGCTTGGAAGGCCACCACGTCAAGGGCTTCGAGTTGGTCATCGTCCTTGACCTTCTCAACATCAGGGTCTTCAGCACTAGAGCTATCCGTGGTTTGTCCACTGAAGGTACCATTTTCCAGAGAATCAAACATGGTAATATCTTTGAGGGGTTTCTTCTCTAACAATTTCATGTATGGCTTGTTGCCAAATTTCATAAAGAGGACGTAGGCGACATACGCAGCCAATAGAATCAGGCCCTCCCACCACAATGCTTTGCCACTCGACGAGAACAGCACGAATACAAGCATGAGGCCCACGGAAACTATGTAGAAAAAGCTGTCCCGTAACAGCGGCCGGAAGTCCAAACGAATTTGGTACGGTGCAAACATCGCACTGACAGCAATAATCACGCAAATATTGAACACAGCTGAACCGACAATGGTTCCAATACCGAGGTCGTCGCCTTCGGTGAGTGTAGAAATCATAGAGGTAAACAATTCAGGCGCGCTAGAACCAGCAGCCATGAAAGTTGCTCCCGCAACATCCTCACTTATACTGAAATCGTCAACAATTCGCTCTAGAGCAGGAACAAAGTAGTCATCGGTCACGACGGCGAGGCCTGCGAAACAAAACAAAATTGCAGGAAATAGAAGTGCCAACCATGCACGGTTCGATGACTTTAGATGATTCGATGGGTTGGCGCCCGTGCAAAATCCTTTCGGATAGCCAGAGGCGCGCACGGTAGTGCCCAGAACTAGTTGTCGAGCATCCACCACAGGGTGTTGTACGGTGTTGGGGTGACGAGCTCCATATATGGCAAGTGCGAATAGAAGTGCATACAATGAGGCTAGTAGAATAAAGCCGGATGTTCGATTACGCCTTCGGAAACGAAGATGTGCCTTGGTGGAGACCATGATAGAAGGGAAGGTGTTGGGGAGTCGTGAGAAATAATGACAATTGCCGGTAAGATAAACTTATATGGAAAAGGAAGCCACTTGTTTTCGTGACAAGATAGAGAATAAGCAGAAAAGAAGTGTGCGGGTTATGCATTGCAATTGCAATGGCGTCCTCATCTGGTGAGCACAATTCTTCCACGCTGTACAAATTCCCTCGTTTATTACTGCCCCGTAATACATTTGTTTTTCTGGTCCAATCAAAAACGTTATATTACCCCACACCACGCTGAAACCAAGAGAAAAAGTAAAGTTGTCTGTATTTAACCGGTTAAATAGAAAAACATTTCTCCTATTCCCACCGCATGAATGCCTTTTCTACAAAAGGCACAGTTTTACACTTATTGTTGCGCTGCCCAGTGCGTTCTGTGTTATTGTTGTGTACCGTTCCTAACATAAATCGGCACAGCTTTCCCTACTACTGTATCCTCGCACTGGTTCACTCAGGATCAACAGTGTTGAGTCCTCTTGTTCTATGAAAAAGTAAAGCGGGAGTTCTCGAATCGACTTAACCATTATCCTGTTGTAGAGCCTCAGTCAACGTACTGCACTGCACTGTAGGGATTCCAACATGCTGACCACACTTTTTTCGTTCGCCCCATTGCAATGCCACACGAAACCCACATGCTTTAGCCGTTTCATTCCTCACATATGGATCTCACACTACCGTATTCTAGTCAAGGGTGTAGGCGTGTGTACGGTAGGGTAGCAAAATTCTGAACCCCCTCATAAGTAATCAAATTATAGGGATTCACAATGTGTATTACCGTAAAAAATACGTCGGTCGTCGGTCGTGTAAATAATTCTATGTCCCTAAAACTGAATTTCATTGGTTGTAATATTGTATTTATATATTCACTCGAAAAATGGGTTCAGAATTTTGCTACCCCACTGTACCATCGAGGGTTCAATGATTTTCAGTTAATTCCCCTGCAGTTCAGCTTCTCATCCTTGTCACGCTGCGGTGCTCTCGATCAAATCTAAATGACTCGAGAGTTGTATGAGGTACAGCTATGAACCCTACATGACTCAGATCACTTGTCGACTATACCTTAGATAATAGACTATATACTGCACTCTTTATAGCACTCTCCTTCCATGAGTAACCTTGCTGTGGTGAAATCTCCCGATTGCGCCCAACATTACTTAAGAACTGAATCTTTCATGCCAGCATTGTGACAAACGCACTCTCTGGGTTGTACTACAGACAAAAAACGGAGACTACAACTGTACGCAAGAAGGATTTCTATTTGTTTGTTCTTCTATCATATTACTCTTAGATCGTTTCTCAGTGTAGAATAGCACACCAGTTCAACAGAAACTTTCATCCAAGTTCATCGTCGACGTCAACAACAACACAAGATTCCAGAACTCGATCAATCTCACAATTAATATCTCTTGGTTCGAGCACTGCGACTTTTGACGTTTCATAGAACCGAGTGCGTATGAAGCTCAAAGGAAAACTAGCAGATATCTATGATGTACAGCCGGATTCGTCAAAGACGTCCCCATTTGTTTTTCTCTTTCAAATCATACTTCTTAGTATTCGCTTCGAAGAAAACCTTGACTAGACATATTCTCCTGTAGAAATCATCCAATCGAGCTATTTTCTTTCATTCATTTCTAAATTTTGTGCGGAACAGTGTTTCATTTGTGGGCTTAAGAAACGGACTAAAATTGGTCTCGCAAGTTTAGTAGTCGGACAAAACAAGATACTTGTTTGTATTACGTCGTTACCAGCTACTACCAACCATCCCAATACTAATATATGGAAATCAGAATCTCACGAAGCCTTGTGGTTTCAATCAGATGAGGACGGAAATCTACATCAGAAGCCTTGCAGGTATAGATCATTTTAATTTCAGGAAAAGCCCGAGAACCCATTCTAATCAATTTGTTACACATCCGCGCTGTTCTTGTTGGATGCCTACTAATGCACCAACGATGCTTAATACGGATTTCTGCGAGGAGCAATCAGGGCAGCCCCCACTTCTCCGATACGCTACAGACAAGAATTTTGATTAAATTTCAACGCCTTAATTTTTCCAGATTCTCTCGAATAGAATTTTGCTTAAATTTGGGAATAATAGGGGATAGGGAAAAGGGGAACACTAGTAGTGCATACTGATCAGCAAATTTAATCAAATTTCTATTTGGACCGTATCTGGAAAACCAAGGTATTGAAATTTAATCAGAATTCTTGTCTGTAGAGTACCAGGAAAAGTGGAGGTTGCCCTGACCAGGAGGAGTAGAAATGAGTTCTTACAGAGAAATGACGGAAACGAATACCGAGCAAAGTTGGAAAACACTTCAAGTAACTTATATCACGCAAACCGGGCACGGAATCGTTTTGAAATAATTTTGACTGCGAATTCGTGTAGTGGTGAACTTGATAGAGCTTTTAGTGACCGTAGAATATACTTCATTAGGAACTATTTCATTTATTTCGATGCAAAACAGTGATGCAAATAGTAAAATATTACATTCGAATTCGCTGAGAATGCGCACGAAAGGTTCGCACTTCTGATTGCAGCTTCTAAGTAATATAGTAGTTTAAAGCCTTATTCTAGAAAAATGCGTGGCAAATTAACGTTTGTACTAGGCCTAAAGTATAGAGTGCAAATATTCCTGCAATCCGATGGTTTTGCCATGAATGGTTTACACCTTCATCAAATGAGCTAGATCGAATTATTTTTCGTTAGTCCATACGCAAACAATTTTTTGCTGATTGCACACAGCGCGCTCTTAAATTGATTTCTCAATATTTGCTTCATGTACTGAACTGAGCGATCACACAGTTCATCCTTTTTTGATTTTTTTGATGACAGGAAGAAACATGTTTCCTTTCTATAAAAATTTTCTCTCCACACAATAAGGCGAAACTATTGAACAAATGACATATAGGATTTCATCTAATCTGGCACTGAATCGAAATAAACTCAACACGTGCATTTAATCTATTTTAGCCAATAGTGCTTTGTAAGCATTATGAATATCCCTTTGACCCAGATTGGCTTTGCTTCTAAATAAGATACATTAACTAGATTCAATAAGCTACTACCATTTGGAGATAAAAAAATAGAATTCACCATGTCGAATTCAGCAAGAGAGAATAATGTATCGCCTTTAAATAGGAGTCCAAAACTAAAAATTATTTTCCCATTTTTAAAGAATTATTTTTATTGAAACCATTAATGATACGAATCGTCTATCTCTTAAATTCGATAAATTGAAAATTTGCAGTACTGCTCTGGTATATATAAAATCTCCTAGTCTTATCTCCTAGTTGCCTAAGTACTATTTTCTGTGTTTATTTCCGTATTCACCAATCAGGCCCGAACTAGGAGGTGGAACATATAACGAAGCAGTACCAAACATTCTGGAATCAAAGCTATTGCAAGTGCTTTAATGCAGTGCAAATAAACCATCTACGATATCGGAATGGAAGAAAACATAATTTCACGGAGCTTGGCAAATGTCAGTTTGTCATTCTTTGGTCTCTAACTTCTCATACTTGAAATATTGTCGTAAATTGTCTCAATCTTCCTGATTGACTTCTAGATAAAAATTTTATGATGCAACGTATAATCGAATCCATTGCACCCTTGCAATTCGCTTTCTAAACTAGATCTATCCGAAGTCTTCGTAGCAGAAGTCGCCTATGAATATTCTAATCATTTTGAAGAGTTCAAAAATTTTCATTTCAATTCATTCTCTAAGTAAGGTAAAACCTGAACATGATTTCACGTATATCGGATCCATATATCAATGAAGATTGCAGGCAAAAATTCGTAATTTTCAAGGTTCGTATCGTTTTCTTATGCTTTGTTTACGCGACATAATAAAGATGGCTCTATTTTTCTGATTTAGTAAATTTTTACCATTCAATAACATTGCTATTTGCCAACTAATATTCAAAATTCAAGTTTTTAAGCGGCTCTAATTTCAACAAACATCAATGCATCGGATTTGTGATGATTTCGACTTTGCTTTGTATTTCAAAATTTTAAGAATTAGAAGAATTATTGAAAATATATTACATGTAGGTAATGATTTTTCGGTTATTGCCTTGAGACCCTTAAATATGGAATTCACTTTTCGAAGAGCAACTGGGTTTCCTAAATTCAATTCAAAAAATAATTTCGTCCTCCCAAAGGGTTCTAATGGTAGGTTTGATTAGATGGAAGGCGCCAGCCATACGCAGATATGGTCTACATGTCTTAATAAGTATGCCACATTGGCAATACCATTATTGCCTGGACGGTTGATTTCAGATTAAAAAGTAACCTAATGAAACAGTCTCTGTACGTCTAGAATTTCTTCAATATCATTTCAATTTCTAGGAAATCGACTAGAACATAATATTATTTTCAAAAAACTTTATATGGCTTCACTACACTTATATCAGCGTAAAAATAATCCTAAATGCAATGCATCAGTTTCGTAAAAAAATATCTCTTCAATTCAATTTGTCCGATAAATAATTCAATTATCAACAATTTTTCCCTTTCGAGCAAAAAATTGCACTCTCCACCTCGTCTTTTCGCTTGTGTAGTTTTCTCTTGGAGAATGCCCTGGTCGATGTTTCCATTTTCTGATACATACAAGCTCTTGAAACAAGCTTGGAAAATATGGAATTATTGTGGAGATTTTCCGTCGTGCACTGCTACAAACGTGATCAAGCAGCTTTAGTATCCTGCCAACCAAGAAGTTTACAAACTGTAGTTGGGGCACCTTAACTTGTCTGAAATAGGAAGAATTACGCATTCAATAAGCACTAGTCTGTGTCAATGATTGGCCCTATTATTAACGAGGAATAAATAAATCCCTTTGAGTTTATTCTTCGAATAAACTAATCACTTTAATAATTACAATATATATATGTAAATACAATTTATATTTCCCTACCTCTGATCCTGTACTTTAGGACGTATTCTGCAAAGCAGTTGTGTTGATTTTTATTTTACAGAACTTTTGCGCTTCTTTGCCAGTGTGAAAGCTTTCCATTCAAAACTTCCTAACCAATTCGGACCGTTACTGCATGGCATATGTCATACCAGAAGTTTGGTAAAGCTTAACCTTGACTAGACTAGTCGTCTTCTTCGTGAGCTCCCGGTTAAAGGATGGTTGTTCTTGAAGAGTAATACAGGCGATAAAGGACACTCCTTGTTTAAAGGGTTTCTAGTTTGCGAGTTCGTTGTTAATTGAAATGTTGTCTTTACTTAATCTAACATTCACCTATGTATAGACTTATTACTAACTTCTACAAAGTTCTGGAAGCATCCCTTGAGGTCTTTTGGAAATTTCTAGATGCGTCTAGATACATCGAAAAAACTCTAGAAATTTCTACGATCTATTAGTAATTCTAAATGATCAAGATATATCCGAAAATTATATATATTGTACTAAAATGTGTTTGTTACTGTTTTATCACTCTTAAGTTGAACCGATAAACAGTAGCTTTGATCTCGTGTACGACATAACGCATGTTTCTCATAGAAGACCCAGTTACATTTCATTTATTTCCTTAGAATCTTTCGTCTCCTTCTCTTCTTTCAATTGGAACTCTACTTTAAAAATCTATGAAGATGCCCTTCGATTGACTTGGATAATATGATAATGATGTCAAAGAAAAATTGCAACAGACGAAATACTATACATAGTTCAAGAGAAAAACATCATTTTATTCAATTCATTTCAATCTGTGAAAACTGTATCGATGGATCGAAATAAGTAGAATAGCTTAAAATATGATGGTGACAGTAATGTTACAAGAATGAATATAGAGCTATAATTGTAGACAATGTAAGTTAACTTAAAAGAGAAAATCCATTACAATCTCTGCAAAATTTATAGAATGAAGTCGTTTGTTTAACACCTGTGTTTTCAGGTCAGATGAAATTCCATATTTATCATACAATCAGAAACAAAACGCTCCTAGTTCCTACTTGAATTATAAGACTGATCAGACTGAGTCTTTTGAATGCCTGGAACAGAGAATATCAGAGCTTGAAAGATGGAAAGATAATATTGGCACTTATATTCGTGATATTCGTTAAGAAAAACACAAAAATTTGCAGATTTAACTAAGAGAAATAGCAGTTGGTATTAATTCTTGACAAAAAAATTCGAATGATCCGGTCAAGAAATAAAATTAAAATGACTAAAATTCTGTGTACCTAAATACAAATTACTTCAATTACTCGTGGACATGTCTTTTACTTGATTTTTAATCAGATTAATCTTAGTGCTCCCGAACAACTTGTACAGTACATCATAAAAACCTCTTCGCTTTGTGTAGAATGAGAAAACTCTGCACTTTAAACTTATGCGAAAGTAAGCTCTCTTGTCTAGACGCCAAAAAATCAAGCCTCCAATTCATGAAGGAGCTGTAACTATCCACTTCCATCATGATGCATCATGTTAAGACCCGTTTTGAAAATGATGAATAAAAATAAAACACACATCATCCGAACGCTCTGATGGTGAATCAAAAAATACTCTCCAATTCATGTAATTTAAATAAATATGAATACAAATTATTTGATGTTTCCGAATTACAAAAACGTTCTTGCCTAGGCCTGATTTCAGATACAGAAATCAAAAATAAAGCCATTTGTAAGAATCACACTAAATCACAAGATCAAATATGCAAATCGGGATTGATGGTTTACTCTGCCTGTCAGAGATATTGACAGTCAGTTGAAAAGACCGCTTCTGATACAGAGGGTATGCTTTCAAAATTCAGCACGGTCAATTTCTCAAATCGATTTGCGTGGGTTGTGAAGTTGGATTTTGAGAGAAACGTCTCCCTTCACTACTTGAGGAAGTGGCAGGTGTTAAGATGACCAAAAGGTAGTTACGCTTTCCTCCCTGTGTTTTAATCAGTGTATGCTAGGGCTATTCAACAAGAAGAGGGAACTACAGCACGGTTTGTAATTTTCTTTGTTCGTGATTTCTACCAGCACCAGGATTTAACCGTAAAAGGGTGTCGTAGCTTACAGGTGGCATCAGGGTAGAATCAGAATACTGTACGAGTGAGCGAGTAGGTGCGGACAATAGCGTAGGTTGCAGTTTAGTTAGTTCAACTTTCATGGCGACTACTGATTGGCTACAGCATGTAACCAGCAATCCGCTCCTGTTTCCTGTGATTGTGACCTAACAAAGCATGGGTGGTTCTTTGGCTAGTGAAGAGCAGGTAAAATCGACCATCACAATGTCGAGGCCCCGCACAATTAACCCCATGTACCCAACAGGGACTGTGGTGTGGGCGCGAGTGCAAGGGTATCCGTGGTGGCCTGCACTCGTGGTGCCGTACGAGGCGACGCTGTTTCTTCCCCCGAATGCCGAAGTGCCGGCCCCAGACGAGACCCTGGTCGTTTGCCAATTCTTCTCCGATGGAAGGATTTCCCTGGTGGCACCAAGAGACGTTCGGCTTTTCCAAGGCAATCGCCATCTGTTGCCGAGACGAGGGACGGCTCTGTTCACGATAATCACTCACGCGGTCAACGCCGGCGACGCATGGATCGGGGCACAACTCAACAGGCAAAACAGTAGTGAACAAGACTCCGGTGTGGTAAATACAGAGCAGTTCCTTGTTGGACAACTCGAGGAAGCCAAAAAGGAGGTGCAATTGTTGAAAGACCGATTGAGCGCGAGCAAAGCCGAATTGAGGAAGACCAAGAAAAGCATGGACCAGCGACTGGCAGATTTCGAATTCGCGGTCGGCAGTTCTTCCGCAAGGGTGGTCGAACTGGAGAAGGAGCGTGACCAGTTGAAGAACGATTTGCATGCCGAGAAGAAGCGCTCCCTTGCGAGCAGCCTGAACCAGAGACAAGAAAGCCTGGAGCGGTACGCCGAAGAAGCATATTCGAAGAAATACTCCCGGACAGGAAACACATATGCAGAACTAAGAGGGCATGAATCGAGACCGTCGAAGCGTGGTAAGCATGCGGGAAGCAGTTCGAATCAGCAGTCGAAGAAGCCAATTGCAGATTCGAAAATCTCTCAACACTAAAATCTGCCCCTTCATTTCTACTGTTTTCAAATACAACTCAAACCCCAAGCAGAGCAGTGAGTGAAAGCAGTATGCTCGTAATCCACTGTTCGATATCTCGCAAATTATTAGCCCCGACGGAGATAATTTGTGCAACTTGCGATTCACAAGCACTAATACCTGCACCACAACTAAAACATAATCTTATGTACTGCCGGACGCGCTCCACGGAGGAGTGTGGTCGATTTTTTATTACACAGAACTTTCCCTAAACGTCCGCACCACTAGCTGTGGCGCTTTCTAGCTCTAGATATGTGTAAAGATGCGAATTCCAAAACTGAGTTGGGTGCCACATTGCTCGGAAGCTGTGGGTAAGCTAACATCAGAATTTTCGGAGCACAACTCCCGAGCATTGTTGTCCCACCCATGCAACAATAAACTGTTGGATTCAGGAGGCACCCAAATAGTACGAAGAAATTTTGCTTGCTTAAATCCCTCACTTCACATTCACTATTGCTGAATGTGATGTTGAGTGGCAATGTAAGTTGAAATTTGTCGTGAAAGTCGAAACAAAGAAAATAGTTTCCAACACTGGCTAATGTTAACTAATACAACATTTGGGTGCTTAGGAAACTCAAGTTCGCTATCTTTCATTTCAGAACAATCCGTTAAAGTGCTTTGATTCCTATTGAGTGCTTAAACCTGAACTGCGAATTATAGTGAAGAGTATTGGAAATTGAAAACGGTAATAAATCCAGTAGATGCCAGGTTAGAAGACGAGCATACAAATACTCTGATAACAAACCTGAACATTCTGAAACATCTCCGGCAATACAACAACCCGAAAGTTACTGCAGCACATTAGCACCGAGAAAGGATTAATACAGTAATAGAAGGATCAAATAAATGAACTTCAGGTATATTGCTGGACTTATTGAACTATAATGAATATACATGGCGATCACAAACTTTCCACTCAATAAGCAAAGGATGAAAAAAATCGTCCCACTGAAGATTATTATTTAAAGAGTACTACAATACTGCATTGTGTTACATCAAATAACACATACGTGCATGGCAATAGTTATTTCAATGAGGTCATACTTATTTCTATCGAAGGAAGAATAAACTCCATGTTCAGAAGTCTTGAATCACTCAATCTCTTCGGCCAATACGTTGTCGTATGCTTTCAATGAAATGTACTAGACAGTAAGTAATATGGGCTCTGTTACAGTCTTCTTAAGGATTGAATCGGATATCTACGACATAGGATTCCCAAACACTTCAAAGAGTCAAATAGATATATTAGATTTCAGAATTTAATGTCATCGATATAAAATCGATCCCCTACCATAAATCGTACTCGTTCAAATTCCTATTTTTTGACCACTGAGTGATAGGATAATTCCCCATCACTGCCCACAGGTTCAATTTTCACTTTCAATTCTACTGCACCTAATAGTCTATTGATGAAGGCACAGGTAGAGGGAAGAAGCCGGAACATGTCCAATAATTCCAAGGAAAGCTTTACTTGTTCAAGGCCCTATTGCACTATTATAATACCGTTGTGGTTGAAATCAAATCAACAGGATTCCAGATCTATTGCAGTGAATCAAAGCTAATACTCAGTGCCGTATCAACAGCGTTATCTCAGTGCAACATGAAGGGGTTTAAGAGCAAATTCTTAATTTTGCTGAGCTCTTCAAATCAACCGGCCTGCCGCATAGTGGGTGAACGGAAGAAACTTGAATAGCCTTATGAAACATATCTCAAAAGTGTTTTCGAAATGATTCTCTCAGAAACAGTTACGGAAAAGTTTCAACTTTGGTTCTCTTTCGTTCAATGGTGAAAATGGTGCAGTAGGAACGAAAAGAGTAGAAGACATGTGTAAGAGAAGTGAATTAGAGCTAGAATTTTGATCGCCCGATCGAATTTTCGTCCACAATTACTTGTGATAATGAAAGCTGCAGTTAGCATCGTACCTTCGATTTCTGGTCACAATCCCGTCACAGTTGAATATGAGTGGTGTAGTGTATCGGGAAGAAAAAGAAAAGAATAATGAACTGAAGAAATCCTGCACTGTATGTGTTTCGATGAGCACAATTTACGCGTGCAGTACTTCATTGTATAATTCAGTTCAAATCATGTAGAGTGAAATCACGCAGCATTTCATAAATGCACAATTGATTGAGAGAGAGAATTTCGGAATTGTCCATTTTCTAAATCAAAACCTCATGAATAAGCTCGAACAGTCGCAGAAACAAATCTCGAATTAGGCGATGACGCGCGTTACGTAATTCTCTTATACCGCACTGAAATGAAGAAAACTAATTGGTTCTCAGACAAGTCCTCGAGTGTACTTATTTCTCCAATTAAACCTGTCGTATGCGATCGAACGCGATGTACAGTAGTGCTTATGTGAACATGCTAATGAGGGTTCGATTCTTGGATAAATTGTTACAGTCACGAGTTGAGGTCACTTATTTGTGTCCGTGGTCAAGAGCCACAATGATTTCCCTGGCGGCGAATCAAATCGTGCGAATACAACGCAACCGAGCCATGCTAAGTAGACTTGAGTGCTTGAAAGATAAATGATATGGGCTGAGTAGAAAGTGAGATTATGGAGATGTGCTGAAGAAACAAATACTCAAAGTAGTCCTCGTAGAGACACCGAAACTTGTTTACACTGCAGCCATGCTATATCGATGTGTGGGAATGCAAGGGCACTACACTCTTAGCACTGTAAATGCAACATGACTGTACGTCAGCACTGCAAGGCGAAGTAGGAAACAAATCAAGTTTTGTACGTTGTTGCGTGCACATAGGGACTTAGACTGTATTTGACTCGAATCGAGCTGGACTGTAGTCCACACAAACACACAAACCAAGCCGAAAGACAATCGATACCACCGATCGGTACAATATGGTACACGGCTACAGTGGGTGTCATAGGAAGCATAGGAAGAGTGTTCAAAGGTGTTCATTTGAAGTGAGTGTTGAACGAGTTGCTGTCAGTGAGAAATACAGTGTTGCGACACTATTGCTTGTCCTTGAAGAGGTGTGGAATCCCGTTGAAAACCCATCATGTTAACATAATCGGCAACATCGACCGAATTCAGCGAATGATTTAGGAAGAACATGAAAGAAGACTGCCCTCGAATACAGTAGTGTGCGTACGGTCCATGTTTCATGTCCTGTACAGTGTTGTACACGCAAGCTCATGACGCGTTCTGAAAGCGAGTACCGTAGAGCGGGATGCGATCGAGTTGGAAGACTCTGCGGACACACATGAAACGGCGTAAGCAGATAACGTCTAACAGTAGCAGCATGTCGCATTCAAACATCGGATGATTTCACGCATATACTGTTCCGTCGATCGGAAATGAATTCAAGATATGTCGACGGCGGCGGTTGTCCTCATTGCTGCAGAGGTAAACGAAGTTGGTTTTTGCGGGATTGCGAGACTGTGTGGTGGTGCACTGTATTGATGAGAACGGTAGCGAAACGCGGCAAGGTGCGTGGGTGCATGGGTGCTGTTCAAAGTTTGAGTTTTTCTGGCGATAACACACGTCCCTCAATTCTGGTCGGCCAATACATACGTACAACAAGTGTTCCACAGCTGGTGACGCGCTGCATTTCAACTGAAGCCTCGCAAAGTATAGTACTCAAGTAATCGAGTCCAGCGCAGTACTGTAACCGTTTATTGTAGCGCCCAAGATCATGGCTGTCCGACTTGCACATAGAAAGAAATAAGCGAAAAACACGTGGTACAGCTTCGAATCGCATCTGCAAGCTAGCATCCAACACCGCACACACACACTTTCTATGCCAATTCATTAGATCGAGTGACGAAGCAAGGAATCGGATGCAATAATGTAGACGCAAACCCACCACCGTGGCACTTGCACAGCCCCTATCCCACCCTATTGCCCAACCCTGTGTATTGTTCGTGCACTATCCCTTCCCTTATTTTAATCTTCTCCCCCCGCACCTTCTTCTCCCTGACGTGCACACCTGCCTCGCCCCCCATGTTTGGTCGGAGACGACGTGAGGAGCAGGCCGTGCCGCTCGACCTGCCACCAACTGTCATGACCAGGAGTCAAAGTCGCGAACTCATCTCCGTCATTCATCCTATTCAAGTTCCTGAGCCGCCACCCTCCGTTTTTAAGCTACCCAAGCCCCCGTGCAAGCCTTTCGTGCGCCTGCCACCCGCCCATACCACCGAGCCGTTTCGCGACATTCCCGGACCTTTTACGCTGCATCGTTTGTTCACCATATTATGGCTCGTCGGATCAGGTGCCGGTTTCTTTTTTCTCCAACAATGGTTATGGCCCGGCTCTTTCGAAAATCTCCTCTTCCCCGATTTGAGCCGTTCACCCACATGGTCATGGATTGGTCTTATATGGCTGTTCGGATTGCCATCCGCGGTCGCGAGCGTGATCGGGAATTTGATGTGGTACTACGACACAACTCTTGATAAGGTGAAGCCTATCGATTACAATGTGGTTTTCCGCATTGTAAGCAGGGGTACGAATGCGGACTGCTTATTGGAGACCATGGATGAGGTAAGGAAAGCTATGCAAGCCGATTCCCTATTTCCCTACCTGATTGAAGTCGTTACAGACGGCGGTGTATTTCAAGCGCCCGACCTGGAAGATGTCATTGGGCTCTGCGTACCCAAGGACTATGAAACACCGAATGGAACCTTGTACAAGGCGCGCGCACTGCACTACGCCTGCGAGTATTCGGTCGTCCCCTCCGATGCCTGGATCGTACATCTCGATGAGGAGACACGACCCATGTCTTCCGCAATCAAAGGAATCGCGCGCATGATTGCCCGAACCGAAGAAAGTGGAAACGTCCGCAAAGTGGGACAAGGCGCCATGCTGTATCACCGCAGTTGGCGCACGTACCCGTTTTTGACGCTGTGCGACATGCGGCGAACCGGCGACGACATGGGCCACTTCCACTTGCAACATCGCATCGGGTTCACAATTTTCGGGCTGCACGGATCCTACATCGTATGCAGGCAAGACGTCGAACAATCGATTGGCTTCGACTTGGGTCTGCAAGGGAGCATCACCGAGGATGCCTGGTGGATCCTGCTCGCGATGGAGCAAGGCATTCGAACTACCTGGGTCGACGGCTACATGGACGAGCAAAGTACGCAAAGCATCATGGACTTTCTCAAGCAAAGACGCCGGTGGTATGTGGGACTGTTCAAGGTCAGTTTCTGGTGTCCGGCCAAGCTGCGCTACCGTATTTTTGTGCTATTCAACACGCTGAGCTGGATTGCCATTCCGATTTTCCTGCCGTTCATCGTGGTGTACATGTCAGTTTTGTCGGCGTACCGGTTCCCGGTGCCATTCTTCCTGCGAATCCTCACCAACTTCATTATTTCCGCGGTGGTGTTGGTGTACTTCAACGGGCTGGTGGCCAACTTCCGGGAGCACGGCACCAAGTGGTGGAAGGGCGTGCTGTGGACGCTGGCGATGATTGTCTGCCTACCCGCGTGCTACTTCCTGGAAGTGCTGAGCGTGTTCATGACGTTCTTCTTCCCGTTCTCGACCAACGCCAAAGGCTTCCACGTCGTCGTGAAGTCGGCCACCACCGGCACGAACACCGGTGACAACACGGCGTCGCAATCCTCCGACACCACCACGATTTCACGAGAGAACTCCCACGAGTCGGTGAACGACCTGCTGGACGACCAGCGACGGCCGAGCCTTGACAGCTCCGCCTACCTAAGCCGCTTCAAGTACGGACCGCGCCAGTATGGCAGCGAGAATGCGGTGTAACTTCCTTATTGTATCGTAGCTGCTGCATTCATTTGTCGTGGTGTAGTGATAGACTCATGGTACTTGCTTAGAAACTAACAGCCCCATTACTTTTCTTCTCAATTGTTTTGTCTTGCAACTTAGCTGGCCTGGTCGTAACATCGAGGTACCGGTGGTTGTGGTTGCTAATTCATAGGGAATTTGACACCATTTAGCGTATGAGACCGATGCATGGTAGGGTGTGACATGGGAATGATATCACCGTGTGCTGAACCTGTGGATGTGCTCTTTCGACATCGGAGGAACTTGCGGATTGTTAATTTCTTCGCTCGCATCATTCGTGATCCTTGGTGCCTACCCTACAGCTGTCGTCAAATCTAGCGAGGAAATTCCCTAAGCTGCAGAATAAGTAGAAACGATTCTGATAGGTGAGGCTGCGCCTGAATCACGTTATTCCGAAACCCGGCTCTGAAAGATTGAACAATCGGAAAACAGGTCAGCGCCAGTGTCATTGACACTGTGGCAGAAACCTCATGTCTTTGAAGTTGTTTTCGATTGCCCCAGGATTAACAGTGGCAAGAAACGTAAAGTATGTTTCTCCATATCTCTGCTCGATGCTGTGAATTTACGTACTCTGCGACCGATGCTCGACACCTAGATTTACAGCATTAGCATGTGGGGCCTTGGGCTGCAATACCATGCAGGGTTTTGCACTGAAGCAACCCAACCAAGTATCGATGCTGGATCTTCACGCATCAAACTGCGCACATCAGCGATAAAACCTGGATTTCGGCTGTTGCACCAGTATCACCGACCAGTCTACGAGTTGGACGCAATCCTTTACTTATCACACACTGTTTTTACCAATTCAAACGTAGTTTTGTGGTGTTCAGTTGCGTAACTGTCGCTACTGGTACAGTAGAGCCTTTTTATTTCTTGGTGCTCCTCGGCTAACTTACGTCTCATCCTACCAGTACGTAACAAGGACATTGGTTTTACATAGACGTTCACCTTCACAACTGTACTGGTACTGTAAACTCGCACTACCTTGGGGTATTCTGTATGGTAATTTACTCTTACAGGTCAACTTCCACTTTTGTGCCGATCAGTTTAGTGCCACTCTATTTATATCCGACAAGCAATAGTGCTTGCATTATTTAGTGCAGTTTTAGTGTGTGTTGATCATGCGTAGGCTTCTCCCATCGTCGTCAACGTTGCCT